>RRYU01004684.1_pt1 | contig 58162 bp, 59 predicted proteins | sample 2162651 | NCBI WGS metagenome assembly RRYU01 (sample SAMN10267283, study PRJNA491782) | microbial mat metagenome | isolation source: biomat in the production well | place: Japan: Minami-Kanto gas field, natural gas well KTG3 | collected 2017-06 | reverse complement strand
TCAATCGCAAGATAAGGTATATCCGCTGCATTGAGTAGTTTGGCAACCCGACGTCCGACCCGGCCAAATCCTGCAATGATAATATGTGGTTTTTTCGGATCAATATGTTGGGTGCTGACATCATGTGAGCCATTGTCCCGAAGTAGCTGTTTGCTTAAATAACCACCCAGCTTGTACATAAATGGAGTGGTGATCATCGATAGTACAACCAAAAGTGTCAGAAACTGGAAGAGCTGGTTAGATAACAGACTGCTGGATGCAGCCAGACCAAACAATACAAAACCAAACTCACCACTTTGTGACAATAATAATGATGCACGCGTGGCGTCTGCAGCAGCGACTCCCATCAGGCGGGAAATGATCCACATAATGGCTGTCTTTATTAAAAGAAGTGCTGTTACCAGCCCGACAATCAACCACCCATTATCCAATAACAACCCAAAGTCAATGGTCATTCCGACAGCCATAAAAAACAGTCCTAGCAATATTCCACGAAAAGGCTCGATATCTGCAATGACCTGATGTCGATAATGAGATTCAGACATCAACAACCCGGCTACAAATGCTCCGAGGGCAAGGGATAAACCAACTGTTTCAAGTAACCATGCAGTGCCCAGGACTACAAAAACAGCTGCTGCAGTGAAGACTTCAGAAGTACGGCTTTGAGCAACCAGTTTTAAAACAGGAGCAAGTAAATAATGCCCTGACAGTACAACCAGTGAGATGACCACTACCGCATTTAAAATTGCATACTCAATACCTTCCAGTAGCGAGGTTGTTTTTGCAGCCAGTAGTGAAACCAGCGTTAGTAGCGGAACAACGGCAAGATCCTGTAATAACAAAACAGAAAATGTGGTTTGACCGTGAGCGGTATTCATCTCAGCGCGTTCGGTCAGGATCTGAAGTCCAAATGCTGTAGAAGATAGCGCCAGACCAAACCCGATGATCACGGCAACTTTAAGTGGTTGTCCCAGAAGAAGTGCAATTGTGGCAATTGCCAGACCAGTGATCACTACCTGAGCCGTTCCCAGCCCAAATACGCTACGACGCATTGACCACAGCCGGGCAGGTCGTAATTCAATACCGATAATGAACAACAGGAAGATGACACCAAATTCTGCTAAATGGCGTATCTCTTCAGTTTTATCAATAAACCCCATACCCCATGGGCCTACCACTGCACCTGCAGCAAGGTAACCTAGTACAGCTCCTAGGCCCAGTCTTTGGAAAAGCGGAACTGAAATTATTGCTGCTGCAAGTAACACCAGGATATCTAGCAGGTAATGTGTTTCTGTCATTTCAGTTCACTATACATATAAATATGATTGATCCTTCTGCAATAGTCTTTCACGGGCTACTTCAGTGTTCGCTGTTACTGTAGGATGAGAAATCCTTCGTCCACAGAGATAGCATAGATGTGTTCTATTACCTTTGCAGTATCCCCTGTTGGTATCTATCGTACTGGTTGGCAACCTCAGTAACAATAGGTGCTGAAGCGATATAAAAAAAATAGCTATGCCTGCACACGCAAGTGCTTTCATCAGAGTATTATTATCAAACTCTTGTACGATATATGGATTAAGTCGTTATTGATCAAAGCGCTGTAGTAAATGATTACCTTTTTAGCTTCCCGTTAAGGATTTGTGACGTCAGAAGTATGTGTTTGGTTTTTTTAAAGTAGCAAGTTTCAATTAATGACTGATGGTCGTAACCGTATTGATTATCGGACTATTGTGCCCACATCATCAGGTGTAGAATGGTCTCATTTCAAATAGTGATGTAAGGGTATAAACAGTCAAATGAAAAAGTTGATAGGCAAGGAACACGTTGCACCATGGGAAAAGGCATTTGATAGTGTGCTTAGTCCACTGGAAGAGTTTATTCACCGCCAGACTACCAGTGGCATTTTGTTGATGTTCTGTGCAGTTTCAGCATTAGTCGTTGCCAACACCCACTGGAATCATACCTATCACCATTTACTGCAATTGCCATTAACTATCGGATTTGAAGGGTTTCAGTTATCCAAATCACTGCATCACTGGATTAATGACGGTTTGATGGCATTGTTCTTTCTGGTTGTAGGGCTGGAACTCAAGCGTGAGATTCTGGTCGGGGAACTGGCAGATATCAAACAGGCACTGCTGCCTATCATTGCCGCAATTGGTGGCATGTTGATGCCAGCGTTGATCTACATAGCGATTAATCCTGATGGACATACCTTTGATGGCTGGGGTATCCCGATGGCAACCGATATTGCTTTTGCATTAGGAACCCTTGCACTTCTGGGAAATCGTATACCCAAGGCGCTGTTAATGTTCCTGGTTGCCTTAGCGATTGTGGATGATTTGGGTGCGGTCGTTGTAATTGCCTTGTTCTATACCGAGCAACTTAATTTAACTGCGTTGGGTATTGCAGGTTTGATGGTGGTGTTGTTGATTGCATTGAATATGGGAGGAGTTCGGCGTTTGCTACCCTACCTGCTAATTGGTGTGGTGCTGTGGATTGCGATGTTAAAGAGTGGTGTTCATGCAACACTGGCAGGCATTATGTTGGCCTTTACTATCCCAATGCGACCTAAATACGATCCCAAGCGCTTTCTTTCCCAAATTAATGAATGTGTTGATCAGATCAAGCAGGCCTTCAGCCAGGAAGAGAATATCATTAAAAATGATCTACTCCGTTCACGGGTACAAAGCCTGGGTGACGGGGTGGCTCTCGTTCAGGCACCAGCACAGATTCTTGAGCACAAAATGCATCTTCCGTCGGCATTTATCGTGATACCTATCTTTGCCCTGGCCAATGCAGGGGTACCCATTGACTGGTCAGCACTCGGTACAACGATATTTCACCCTGTGTCGTTTGGAATTATTGCAGGCCTGGTTATTGGCAAGCTGATCGGTATCGCCGGCTTTACCTGGTTAGCGGTGAAGTTAGGTATCAGTCAACTACCACATGGTCTGAACTTTAAACACATTATCGGTGTATCGCTTATGGGTGGTATTGGATTTACCATGTCGATCTTTATTGCAGAGTTGGGTTTTGCTCATCATGCTGAGGATCTGTTGATGGCCAAGACCGGTGTTTTACTGGCCTCGATTATTGCTGGAGTTTCGGGTTTTCTCTGGCTATATCTGACAGCAGAAAATAAAAAATAGTCACGGTAATTTAAGTTATTCAAGAGTGCGATTGTTTCCATGCATCACTTTGTGCACAGAAAAATTTTAGTTCAACTTGCGTTATTCAACATTTTTATTGACGTAAGGCTTAGACGTGGATGATAGAGATAATCGTGGGTTTAACTATATTTGGTAAAAGAGTGAGATATCGCTGCTCTTTCAGAACCTTACGATACTTATACTGCATACACTGAGTGAGTTTTTTTATAAATCCAATCTTTTAATGGCTCTGATTCTGAGAATCATCCATTTTAAGTCATTTTTTCCACGTTTTATCCCCTCACCAGTTGCACCAGAGCGCTGTGATCCGTAACATTCCCGCTTTTACCCACAGAGGGTGTGAATGGGAAGCCTTTATCGTCACTCTCTAACAGCAGCAGGATAATGATTATGCGTAGCCACTACTGTGGTCAGTTAAATGAATCGATGATTGACCAAGAGGTTGAACTATCAGGTTGGGTTCATCGTCGCCGTGACCATGGCGGAGTTATTTTTATCGATCTACGTGATCGGGATGGTCTGGCTCAGGTTGTTTTTGACCCGGATCTTCCTGATGTTTTCGGCATTGCTGAAAGTGTGCGTAATGAATATGTACTACAGGTTAAAGGCAAGGTTCGTGCACGTCCTGAGGGTACGGAAAATCCCAATCTGCCAACTGGTATGGTTGAGGTATTGGGTAAAGAGTTAACCATACTTAACCGTTCAGAAACACCTCCCTTTATGCTCGATATTGATGATGAGGATGTAGGTGAAGAGCATCGACTGAAATATCGTTATATCGATTTACGCCGTCCTCAAATGCTTAACCGCCTGCGTATTCGCTCTAAAATTACCAGTGCAATTCGTCGCTATCTGGATGACCACGGTTTTCTTGATGTTGAGACTCCGATGCTGACCAAGGCAACGCCAGAAGGGGCACGTGACTATCTGGTACCGAGCAGAACCCATCAGGGCAGTTTCTTTGCATTGCCTCAGTCTCCGCAGATTTTTAAACAGTTGTTAATGGTTGCCGGGGTTGATCGTTATTATCAGATCGTACGCTGCTTCCGTGATGAAGATTTACGTGCTGATCGCCAGCCGGAATTTACCCAAATAGATATCGAAACCGCCTTCCTTGATGAAGAGGCCATTATGGCACTGATGGAAGGGATGATTCGTGATCTGTTTGCTCATGTGCTCGAGGAGCAGTTACCCAATCCATTTCCACGGATCTCTTATGCCGAGGCGATGAGTCGTTATGGCTCTGATAAGCCGGATATGCGGATTCCTCTGGAGTTGGTGGAAGTTTCTGATCTGATGGCTAATGTTGAGTTCAAGGTTTTCTCCGGCCCTGCTAATGATCCGGATTCTCGTGTTGCTGCACTGTGCTTGCCAAAAGGTGGATTACTATCCCGTAAAGAGATCGATGACTACACCAAGTTTGTCGCTATCTATGGTGCCCGTGGACTTGCCTACATAAAGGTGAATGAATTGGCAAAAGGTCGTGATGGCCTGCAATCCCCGATTCTGAAATTCCTGCCGGATGAGGTGATTAGTGCGATTATGCAACGTGTGGGAGCAGAAGATGGCGATCTGGTCTTCTTTGGTGCGGATAAATCCAAAATCGTTAATGATGCACTGGGTGCACTGCGTGAGAAGCTTGGTCATGATCGACAAATAATACAACACGGCTGGAAGCCTTTGTGGGTTGTTGATTTCCCCATGTTTGAATGGGACGAAAAGAGTAACCGCTGGACTTCACTCCATCATCCTTTCACTGCGCCAGCAGTTGACGATCTCGATAAGCTGGAGGGTGATCCGGGTCAATGTATGTCACGCGCTTATGATATGGTGCTTAATGGCAGTGAAATTGGTGGCGGTTCTATCCGTATCTATCAGGAAGAGGTACAGGAGAAGGTCTTCCGTGCTCTTGGAATTTCTGATGAAGAGGCACAAAGTAAATTCGGTTTTCTGTTAAATGCACTTAAATTTGGTGCACCACCACATGGTGGTCTTGCCTTTGGTCTGGATCGTCTGGTGATGTTGATGACCGGGGCAAAGTCGATTCGTGATGTGATGGCATTTCCTAAAACCCAGGCTGCATCGTGTTTAATGACTGATGCACCTGCGAATGTTTCTCCTGAGCAACTGGTTGAGTTGGGGATTCGTATCGCAAAACCACAAAAAGAGACCAAGTAATATGAATACACCTCTTTCGATACAGGCTTATGCCCAGTTGAGTGATGAGGAGTGTAATCAACGTATTATCAAGGCAAAGGAAGAGCTCGGTGAGCGTCTGGTTATATTGGGACATCACTATCAACGTGACGAGGTTTTTGCTCATGCGGACTTCTCTGGTGACTCCTTAAAGCTGTCACGCCAGGCAGCAGAATCACGTGCGGAATATATTGTCTTTTGTGGCGTGCACTTCATGGCTGAAGTGGCTGATATTCTCTCCCGACCTGAGCAGATTTCGATCATCCCGGATATGGGGGCAGGTTGTTCCATGGCAGATATGGCAAATCTTGCCAATGTTGAGCGAGCCTGGCAGGAGCTGTCAGAAGTGCTTGATCCAGATGAGTCGATTACACCTGTCACCTATATTAATTCAGCCGCAGATCTAAAAGCCTTTTGTGGTCGTCATGGTGGTATCGTCTGTACCTCTTCCAATGCCGGCAAGGTACTGGATTGGTCATTTTCCCGGCGTGAAAAGATCCTCTTTTTCCCGGATCAACATTTGGGGCGTAATACCGGCTATACCATGGGTATTCCTCTGGATGAAATGGTCGTGTGGGATTTTGAGCTACCGCTCGGTGGACTAACACCCGAGCAGATCAAAAACGCAAAAATGATTTTATGGAAAGGCTTTTGCTCGGTTCATCAAATATTTTTGCCTGAGCATATTGAGCAGTTCAAGGCAAAATATCCCGATGCAAAAATCATCTCTCATCCGGAATCATCCTTTGAAGTTTGTCAGAAATCCGATGATGTTGGATCTACAGAATACATCATCAAAACGATTGCAGAATCAGAGCCCGGAACACGTTGGCTGGTAGGAACAGAGTTAAATCTGGTTAATCGCCTTCATCATCAGTTTAAAGATCAGGGTAAGAATATCCATTTTATGTCGCCAACAGTCTGTATGTGCTCAACCATGTTTCGCATTGATCCCCAGCACTTGTGCTGGACACTGGAGAACCTGGTTGCAGGGAATGTGATCAATCAGATCAAGGTTGCCGAGAATGAAAAGGCAGAAGCAAAAATGTCACTCGAGCGTATGTTGGAGGTCTCTGCCTGAATGAGCAAAGAGAAACTTTATCGTATCAGCTACATCAATCAGGATAAGGTTTATGAAATCTATGCAAACCATGTCGGTCAGAGTGACTTATTTGGATTTATTGAGATCTCTCAACTGGTTTTTGGTGAAAAAAGCACTTTGCTGGTTGACCCGTCAGAAGAGAAGCTTAAAAGTGAATTTGATGGTGTGAACAAGTTTCACATTTTGATCCAGTCAGTGATTCGTATCGATGAAGTGGACAAACGTGGCACCGCAAAAATTAAAGGATTTGATGGTAAAACAGCATCCATTTCATCCTTCCCCGGACATGTACCGGATGATACAAAAAGACCTTAAGCCGAATTAGGCAAAGGTTCCACCCGGGTTTTTTAAGAGTGAAAAAAACGGCAGTCATTGGATGAACTGCCGTTTTTTGTTAAAGCACAGTTACGGATGATCAATCATCTGTTTTTGCTGCTTGTTCAATGACTTCAATTAAATCTTTTTCAAGTGCTGGTACATCTGTTAGCTCTTTAGCGTCAGCCGCTTTTAACTGATCATACTGACCCTGACTAAAGTTATGTAACTCCGTGTATTTCTCAGACATAGTCGCAGCGCTTTTGATAATTGCTTCCAGCTCTGCAACTTTAGCTTCCTGTTTTTGAGTCTCTTTTCTTGAATTGCGCAATTCACCTTCAACACGCTTACGGGCGTTGGCTTCATCAATCTTTTGCTTCTTCAAATCCTTGAGCTTTTTGATGACATTAGCAGGGGTATCTGCCAGAGCAACATTAATATCCTTTAGCTCTTTGGTTTTTTCAGCGAGTTGTTTTTTGATTTTTTGTAGCTCAAGCTTTCCAGCTTCAATGGTTTGCTCAGCATTTTTATTGTCATTAAGTGCGCTGGATAGTTTATCTTCGATTTCAGCGGTCTGTTTTTCCAGATCAGACATCTTTTGCTTAAGCACATTCATTGCCTGAGCTGCCTGTTCCTGAGCTTGTGCAACTTTATTATCAGCATCCATAACACGCTTGATGGATGCTTCCAACCCTGCTCTTAGCTCTTCACTATCACAATCTGGATCCAGCCCGAGTGCATCAGTCGCGGTTGCGATGAGCATCTGTTTCTTGATGGCTAGCTCTTTCCAAACATCTAACTGTATTTCTAGTTTTCTTTGATCCACATAGATCTCCATAGATTCGATCTGTAAATATTGATTTCATTTGGACAATGTCACGAAAAAACCGATGATTTGAGCGAATAAGAGAACTTAGTGTGCTATCTGAGTTTGGTGGCCACTAAATTATTCTATTTGAAAAATGAGTTTGTTCGATTCTTCTGACGTGAGATTTCCAAGCCGGGCATTATAGCAAAAATTGATAAATATGCCGCTTTTGATTGTATGTTTTGTTGAAAAAGATGGTTATTTTTAATGAATAATCAAGAAAAAGGAGAAAAATGACACATTAGTAGCCTCTAATGTGTTTTAGCTATAAGGGAATTCCCTAATTGCAGACTCCTTATGATGCGTGCATTGTTTGTACATCAACACGGGAGAGGACTTCATGATTGCGAAAAAATCAATATCGACACTGCTATTACTCATTACTTTTTTACTGATTCCGTTCGGAACAGCTATAGCTGAAGACGATGGTATTAAAAAGGTGGTCTATCATGCAGATTTTTCCGATCCACGTCGCTTCAGTGCCATGTTGACCAGCATCAATAATATGGTGAATTACTATGAAAATGAGATGATTGAGTATGATGTGCGAATTGTCTTTGTTGCACATGGTATTCGCTTTGTCACAGATGACAAACTTAATGGAACTCCTTTCGCGGAGGATAAGGAGATGGTGGAACGTCGCGCTAATTTAAAGGGACGCCTTAACTCACTCTATGATGTAAAAGGGGTCAAGCTGGAGCTATGTGATATTACCCGTTCACAAATCAAACTTGATGCAGACAAAATCTACGAAGGAGTAGAGTCTGTGCCATCAGGAGTTGTACAGGTAGCTGATCTGCAACACCAGGGTTTTGCCTATATCAAGGTAGAGTAATTGCATCACATACAGTGGTAGATCTCCCTCTATTTTGTGACCGAGATGGTAAAACCCATTTCATTATCAATACTACTGTCACTATTGCCCGACACGTAATAGAGGGTTGAGCTCCACTGTTTAGATATTTTTGAAGTCAGATAGACCATCCATTCACTTTTTGCTGACGATGTGGTGGATGTTGCCTGTTGATAATCCCAAAGAATTCCGCTACTTCGTTTTGTGCCATTAAACTGTATACCAAGAGTGCTATACCAGACCGGCTCAAGTGAAACAGTTGTTGATTGCCCAAACCTTTTATAACCAGCGGTTGCGAATGGCATGACCATTTTGCTGTTATAGGCATAATCAAGCTGGAGTGACAGATCGGTCTCTCCGGTACCTAATCCTTTGGCCTCATCAGCGGTTGGAAGTTTGACTTTTATTGTTCCATCCACAAAGTGATTCATATCATTACCCATTGCAGGAAAATGGTAGGTATAGCTTCCCAGTAGATCACCTACCCCACTGACACTGGTTGTTGCTCCTGATGTAGATATGACATTACCACTACTATCTACAGTAACTGCAGCTCCACTCATCTGTAACCATGGCAGGGTGAATTTCATATTCCAGTTACTTTGCTGAAATTTGACTGTTAAAGGAATGTAATGAATGGTTGTCGAAGTTGTAGAGCCATAATTACCTTCACTCCAGTCATATCCTGTAGTGAAGGTTGTGGCTGCGTTTACTTCCCATGTTAATCCTATGAGCAGGCCTAAGATAAATTTGATCAAGTTATTCATATTATCTACCTTTTTCATCTTATGGTCGCAGCATTCTAAAACCACTACCGGGTTGTGGTGCCGGCCCACGATGTAGTTGTGGTCGCGGTTCAGGTCGCTCAGGTCTTCTGTCTGTTTCCGGTTGAGACTGTCTCAAGTCGTGATGATTTGGGGGACTCTGTTCGGGTTGATGATCTATGCGGTTAAGTGTTTGCTCTGATTCTGGAACCCATCTATCCATTTTTGGGTAACCCTGTTCGATAGTGATACGGGCAAATCCTGCTCTTGAAGTCACACCATCACCCTCTGAAAGCTTGAGTACTCCACCCGCATATCTGAGACGACGTGGTGTTGAATCCAGTCTGGATTCAACATAAAGCGTGCTCACCTGTCCGTTAAATGGCAATGATGGTTCACGTATAATCTGTTGTATCCGGGCAGTTTGCTTTTGCCATGTACCGCGGATGGTTACACGATCACCTGCAGCGATATCCGAAGTCAAAGGGAGCTTAAATCCTGAGATGAATAATCCTTCGGCTGACTGCGTGGCTGAGCCAGATAACTGCCATAGTTCAGAAGATGGTGCCGGCTCGATCCCAGTGGCGATGATCTCCTCATGATCATTTCGATATCCACTTATCCTGACTGTTTGACCAATGCCAATATGAGAGTTATCGATTACCTGGCTGTTACCATAGTGAACCGTTTGTCCCAGCAACGTTAAGCTACGTTGCTCTTTATTGATCGACTCAATTGGTGCAATCACCTGATGCCTGATGGCGATACTTGAAGCGATAATCTCATTGGCCTGTTTGTGTGCAATCACTTCTACCTGCTGACCAATGCGTAACTGTGACTCTACAGCAACTTTTCCATCGATCGTTATTCTGGAGTTGTGGTCATATTCAACTTCAATCCCATTTACCCAGATGCTGCCAAAGGCGGTAATTGTTCCGATAATACCGGTGCCACCCAAACCACGTTCCTCTGCAAATAACTCTGTCAGCAGGGTATCGGTGATACCTGTACCTCCAAGACCGCGTTCTTTATTCTCGAGCAATGTTGGGCTAATACCCGTGCCTCCAAGACCACGCTCCTGAGCATTCGACAATCCAGGATCAATACCCGGAAGGGTAGAGATGAATAGAAAGATCAGAGAAATTTTGAGAATAGGTTTAAACATCCTTTTTCTCCTGCTCACGATAAAAGTAGATGCCATAGGTGAAGCGTTCGTGATGATCCCCCTGGGAGTCGTCCCTGTCAGCGAGTTTTAATGCCTCACTATTGAGTGCCATTAACGATTGATGCGCCCATTTTTCAGCGCTTTGTTGCAGCTGGTTAATTGACTGTTGTGATAAGCCATCAAAAAAGAGTGATCGCTCCGGTAAGGAGTGATCACTATGAGTCAGATTGTAGTCGCACGCAGCAATATGATCCGCGGTGTTTCTGGCAAAGTAGTAAAGCTTCTCCTCCTGTTCCTTACCGGGAAAGATGGACTCATGTACCAGATGAATCAGACCATTTTCATCCAGTCTGATAATTTCCCGGTTGAGCCAGTCGTCAAAAATAGCGCGAGGCCTGACATCACTGATCTGTGAGCTAATCAGCCCGTCAAAGCTAATCTCATTCTCTGTTTGCGAGGTTCTGGGTAAGGAAACAGGATTACCTTCATTATCCAGATAGGTGTCAGATCCACACCATATGCTCAGGATACGAGAGGTTGCAGAGACTTTGCGTTCCGGTTGTTCGTTTAGATCGGCGATTTCAAGTAAGCGTTTTACATCCTTGCGATGTACGCCACTCATAATACTAATTCGGCTATGGGTTACACGCTCACCACTCTCCTCAAGTGTCTGATGGACCTCTTTAACATAGAGCTCTTTTAATATTTCAATAATCTGAGGATAGGCAACCCCCTGCTTGATAAACAGTCTTACCAGGGATCTTAAAACCCGTTTGGTCGCTTTAAGCAGCGCATTCTCATTGACTGTGTCAGACATTATTTTGTGACCCCGATCTCTTTTCTTTCATCTTGATAATAAGTTTAGCTTGACGTGGGAAATATTACCACATATATTTTAGGCAAGACATGGGAAATATTCCCACTTGATTAAAAACGGAGAAAGACAATGAACAACTCACTAAAAAACACCCTCGTAGCAGTCGGTATCATCACTCTGGGTGGTGTTTCACCACTGTATGCGGTTGATGAGGTAGCACTTCCAGTAGAAGTGCCAGCCATTGATGCGACGGAGCAGGCTGCTACTGTAGATCATCAGCCAATCCAGAGCCGACTTCAGAACAGGGATCTTGCTCAGGATCGTCTGCAACAAGCCGACCAAATAGCTGATGTTGATGCAGTACAAAACAGAACCCGTACCCGAGAGATGGTTCAACAACAGCTGGATGGTGATCGACCTGAGACTACACAGCGTCCCGAGTCAGCAGAACGTCCTGAGTTTGCAGGCCGACCTGATAGCACAAACAGGCCTGAAGGCATTAATAGACCTGAGATGATTGAAAGACCACAGATGGTCGATCGCCCTCATATGAATGATCGTCCCCTACGCAGCAACCGCCCAGGAGGTTAATATGAAACAGCTAAAGATTGTATTCAGTGCGTTTGTGATATTTCTCGGTACTGGGTGTGTTGATAATTCACCTTCAGTAACAGCCTCTACCAGTAGCTATGAGAAGATGAGCACGGCTATTGAGGTATTGCCCTTAGAGGCATTATCTGCAGAAGAGGAGCAGGGATTGGTATTTATGCGTGAGGAGGAAAAGCTTGCACGGGATATCTACCAGTCCTTGTACGACATTTGGTCATTACCAGTGTTCAACAATATTGCCAATAGTGAACAAACTCATACCAGTGTGATTGCAAAACTGCTGCAACGGTACTCGATTGCAGATCCGGCAATAGATACTGAAGCAGGTGAATTTCAAAACAGTGCTTTGCAAACACTTTATGACACCTTGTATGCGCAAGGAATCTTAAGCCGTATTGATGCGCTGTTAGTAGGCGCGGAAATTGAGGAGGTCGATTTAATTGATATCCAGGCATATCTGGATCAGGTTGATAATCAGGATATTACTCTGGTGTATCAAAACCTGATGAAAGGATCTCGAAACCATTTACGCTCTTTTGTGCAAATGCTGGCAGTAGAAGGAATTGAGTATATGCCTTTACATCTAACACCCTCAGAATATGCATTAATTATTTCTACACCAAAAGAAACAGGTAGTTATTGAGTCAAATAGCAACAAACTGTAGAGTGCCTCATACTTTTTATGAGGCACTTATGAGTTCAGAAGCCAGACCAGCTACACTACCGTTTGCCATCCTTGCACTATTGGGTATGTTGGTTGCGATAGGGCCACTGGCGATCGACATGTATTTACCGGCATTACCCATGATTGCTGCGGATATCAAAGTCCCTATCAATCAGGTGCAACACACCCTGGCGATTTTTATGGTGGGGTTTTCAGTCAGCCAGCTCATCTATGGGCCTTTATCAGATCGATTTGGGCGTAAACCCATCATTATAGGTGGGGTCATTCTCTACACTTTTGTCAGCCTGCTATTTACCGTTGTTGATTCGATTGAGTGGATGATTATTATGCGGCTGTTACAGGCGTTGGGTGGCGGTGCGGCAGCGGTAGTAGTTATGGCGATTGTAAGGGATCAATTCTCAGGTCGTGAGGCTGCCAAAGTGTTATCCGCCGTGATGACGGTGATGGTAATTACACCACTATTTGCCCCATTGCTTGGGGGCTGGTTTCTCCTGATATGGTCGTGGCATTCCATTTTCTGGTTTATGGGAATATTCGGTTTAGTGGTCACGCTATGGGCGCTTGTGAAGCTGGAAGAGACTCATCCGCACCATCTGCGACAGGATTTATCAGTTAAGCAGATGGTGGCAAATACCAAAAGCATCTTCGGTCATAAAGAGGCAATGGGCTATATCCTGACATCCTCGTTAGCATTTGGGGTGATGTTTGCCTTTATTGCGGGTTCTCCGTTTGTCTATATCGAATATTTTGGGGTTTCTGCGGATCACTATGGTCTGTTATTCGCCTGTAATGTGGTGATGATGTTGTTTCTGAACTGGGTCAATGGTCGTATTGTGGTGAGTTTGGGCATGGATAAAATCATTGTCATCGCACTAAAAATTCAATTAACCGCAACGTCGTTACTGCTTTTGGCAACCATGACCCATATCGGTGGTCTATGGGTTATCGTTCCACTAATCATGTTAAGTATCGGGGTTGTCGGTTTGCTTGCCGCTAATACCATGGCAGCTGCTATCACACCGTTTAAAGCCTATTCCGGCTATGCTTCAGCCTTGTTTGGTACTATTCGCTTTCTGTTGGCATCTCTTGCGATTGCTGCGGTTAGCTGGTTGCACAATGAGACTCCGCTTCCCATGGTATCGGTGATGTTTTGTTGCTCAGTCTTAGCGATGATAATCTTTTCCCTCAGGGTTAAATCAGATAAGTAGACAAAGCAAATATCTCTTGGATCAAACTTCCGTTAAAATGTCCGCCCTTTAATTCCAAACCAACAGATGGAGATAGAATGAACGTAGTGGTAATCGATGGCGCCAATTTTGCGGGCGATGCAGATTTTCCCATGTTGAATCTGAAAAAATATGGTTGGGAACAATACCCGCATATCCCTGAAGGTGAGGAAGAGAAGTATATCTGGCGCTGTGATGTGATTGTTGCGGCGAAAGATCCGATCAATAAAGCCATGCTCGATACCGCGTTTAAATTACGCCTGATTGTAGCAGCAGGTGATTCCACTGATCATATTGACCTTGAGGTTGCCAAAGAGCGCGGTATTACAGTCTGTCACGTACCGGGAAAAGATGCTGCCAATCCAGCAGACGATCGCAAGCTGTGTCGTGAGGTGGTTTCAGCGATTAATGCATTTATTAAAGGGGATGATTACAACCGGGTGGTTTAGGCTTGTCCCCTTTTTATAGCGAGCTTTTGCTCAAATTTATCCTTATTAATTACAAAGCGCTCGTGTGTTCCTTCGCTGATCAAATCAACACCATCATGTGCAGAAACCTTAAATAGCAGTCGACGTCCATCCACTTCAATTAATTCAGCGGTGGCAGTAACGGCCATTCCTGCGGGTGTGGCTGCAATATGAGACACATTTACATGGGTTCCAACAGTTTGCTCCTGTGGCCAGTCTATATGTGGAATCACCGCTTCCAGTGCCGCCCATTCCAGAAATCCGACCATATATCCGGTCGCAAATACCTCTGGCATTTGTTGAAATGCATCTGATTCTGGATAGAGCGAAGGAACCATTTTTGAGACGGGTAGATGAAGTGAAATTTGGTGCTTTATGCCTGGTTGTAGTGATGGTTTCATTCGACACTCCAAGTGAAAATATAATGCTTAAAGCTACTATTATTTGTTGCGCATATAAAGAACAAGCGTACAGTCAGCTATCGAAAAATAAATCCTGATAGATTTAATCTATTATTCAAAAACATGATCCAGTTCTATGATCTGTTTATAACAAAAAAGAATAATTCACGTTTATTTTTGGGGAACAGACAAGGAGATATGATCATGGAGATGTTATATATAAAGCGTAGTATCCTGTTTAGTGCAGCACTGGTGTTGGTATTAACTTTCAGCAGTGAGTTTACGTTTGCTGGAAAAACACTCAATCACACAGAAGTCTCGAATTCTCAATCAAACCCTGAAAATTCCTTCTGTCAGGAATGCCCTACACAACAATCATTTGAGTTCTTACGATTTGCAGAATCAAAAAAGGGCGATTCTAGCGTCGATATAAGTGACATTTATAACGAACCCACTGCTTATGGTGAAAGCAGACAGATGAGCGAAAATGAGAGAATACATAATCAGGCAAAATCGGCATGGGAGAGAGGGAGTCGGGCTTTGATATTTGATGATGAGGGCAACATTGTAAGACCATATGGAATTACAGCGACGCCATTTCATTTAATGTTTGGTGAGCTTGATTAAGATACTCTTATAATGCTCTGATATCTGAATTAGCAACAGAATATCAGGTATTCATTTGCTCGGTTATAAATCCATATTGCCAATAAATTCTCTAATAGCCTGATCTTTAGCGAATCTTCCTCAAGCGGATTAACTTTAGTCCCCGCAAACCTCAATATTCATGATGATAAAGCTGCTGACTATTTTGTTATCGCTTGATAGCAAAGAGCCGGAAAAATTGCATCAACTCACCAACTCAAAACCGCTCACATAGTGCTACAATAGCCCACTTTTAATGATGCAGTAGAGTGAGAGGGTTTCATGGCAGGTCATAGTAAGTGGGCAAATATTAAACATAGAAAAGCTGCCCAGGATGCAAAAAGAGGCAAAATATTTACCAAGCTAATCCGCGAAATCACCGTGGCAGCCAGGACTGGTGGCCCGGATCAAAGTACCAACCCTCGTTTACGTGATGCTGTCAGTAAGGCATTAAGCGCCAATATGACACGAGATACCGTCGATCGCGCTATCAAACGTGGCTCAGGTGATACCGATGGTGAGAATTACGAAGAGGTGCGCTATGAAGGTTATGGCCCCGCAGGTGTGGCGGTTATGGTCGAGTGTTTGACTGACAACCGTAATCGTACTGTAGCCGAGGTACGTCATGCCTTTACTAAAGCCAATGGTAATCTTGGTACGGATGGTTCTGTTTCATACCTGTTTAATAAAATCGGCATGTTAACGTTTGTTTCAGGCAGTGATGAAGATGAAATTATGGAGGCTGCACTGGAGGCTGGTGCTGAGGATGTTGCTACCAATGAGGATGGCAGCATTGATGTCACGACTACAGTTGAGGAGTTTGTCAGTGTCAAGGAAGCCATGGTTGACGCAGGTCTGGAACCGGAGGTTGCTGAAATCACCATGCAACCATCGACAACAGTTGATTTAGAACTAGAGGATGCCGAGAAAGTGATGCGTCTGGTTGACAGACTGGAAGATCTGGATGATGTACAAAATGTCTATAACAATGCAGATTTCAGTGATGAGGTAATGGCTCAGTTAGATCAGGCCGGATAATATGACGCGAATTCTTGGTATTGATCCCGGTTCACGAATCACCGGCTTTGGTATAGTTGATGCAGAGTCAGGGAAGGCAAAGTTTGTTGACTGTGGAACAATTCGTACCCCTGTTGGCGATTTGGCGGGACGACTCAAATCCATTTTCGATGGAATAACTGAAATCATTGAAAAATACCAACCCAATGAAATTGCGATAGAGCGGGTATTTATGCATAAAAACCCTGACTCCGCGCTCAAGCTGGGGCAGGCTCGCGGTGCTGCGATTGTGGCGGTGATGAATTATGACCTTGATGTAAACGAATATACCCCTGCGGAAGTAAAAAAATCGATTGTCGGTCGAGGTAATGCCGATAAAGGGCAAATACAACATATGGTTAGAGCGCTACTTGGACTAAGTCGAAACCCGCAGGCAGATGCTGCAGATGCACTGGCAATAGCACTAACCCATATCCATGTTGGCCAAACCATGCAGCGTATAACACAGGTAACCGCTTCTCGTGGAGGACGCTATAGATGATTGGTCGTCTGTCTGGTGAGCTTATTGAGAAACAACCGCCATTTGTATTAATTGATGTTGCTGGTGTTGGCTATGAGGTTGAGGTTCCGATGACGACCTTTTATCAATTACCTGAGATTGGTGCAAAAGTAGTGCTTCAGATCCATATGTCTGTGCGTGAAGATGCGCAATTATTGTTTGGGTTCTGGACGACACAGGAGCGATCACTGTTCAGAACGCTGATAAAGGTTAATGGGGTGGGTGCCAAGCTGGCACTTGGGATCCTCTCTAGTATCAGTGGTGATGAATTTGCTCGTTCAGTACTGGATAATGACAGCGCAACCTTGGTTAAACTACCCGGGATTGGTAAAAAGACAGCAGAACGCTTAATTATCGAGATGCGGGATCGACTTTCTGATTGGCAGATGTCCGATGGCGCCTCTGCCAGTGTCATCAAGACCACTGTGAGTGATGCACATCAGGATGCAGTGAGCGCCCTGATATCACTTGGTTACAAACCGCAGGAAGCCAGTCGACTGGTTAGCATGGTAGATGAAAATGAAAACCTTGATAGCGAATCACTGATTCGCGCAGCACTTAAACAGGTCATAGGTCGATAAATGATAGAGACAGAACGCCTGATAGATGCAGATAGCCTTGAGAATGAAACAGCTCAGGATCGTGCAATACGCCCACAAACACTGGATAGTTATGTTGGTCAGTCAGCAGTGCGTGAACAGATGGGAATATTTATTCAGGCTGCTCGTCAACGTAAGGAAGCACTGGATCATGTATTGCTTTTTGGACCACCAGGTCTGGGTAAAACCACCCTTGCACATATAATCGGCAATGAGATGAATGTGAATGTGCGCCAGACTTCAGGGCCGGTTCTTGAGCGCCCGGGAGATCTTGCTGCACTGCTAACCAATCTTGAACCACATGATCTGCTGTTTGTGGATGAAATCCATCGCCTAAGCCCGATGGTTGAAGAAGTCCTCTATCCAGCACTGGAAGATTTTCAAATTGACATCATGATTGGAGACGGACCAGCAGCCCGATCAATAAAACTCGACTTGCCACCCTTTACCCTGGTCGGGGCAACCACACGGGCTGGTATGTTGACATCGCCACTTCGGGATCGCTTTGGTATCGTACAGCGTCTGGAGTTTTATGATGTTGAAGAGTTAACCACCATCGTTAAGCGCTCGGCAAAGATACTGAAAGTAGAAATAGTGGATAACGGCGCACATGAAATTGCACGTCGTGCTCGCGGAACCCCGCGTATTGCCAATAGATTATTACGTCGGGTGCGAGATTTTGCCGAAGTGAAAGGAGATGGATGTATTACTGAAACCATTTCAGAAAATGCGCTGGATATGTTGAATGTGGATAATAACGGCTTTGACATGCTTGATCGGAAGTTGTTGATGGCTATTATTCACAAGTTTGATGGTGGACCGGTTGGCATTGATAATATTGCTGCAGCTATTGGTGAGGAGCGTGGCACCATTGAAGATGTGTTGGAGCCATTTTTAATTCAGCAGGGATTTTTAATGCGTACCCCCAGGGGAAGGATTGCAACCAATAGTGCCTATCTGCATTTTGGAATGAAGCCTCCTCAAGAGGTGAATGAAAAGCGCCAGAAAGAGATGGAGCTTTTTAGTTCCGATGAGGTGTGACCTTTTTATGTTTTGTTTGGTCTATGGTCAGAATAATAACAATCTTTGAGAATCGTCATGGGTAAGCCATTTAACTGGCCGGTAAGAATCTACTATGAAGATACCGATAGTGGTGGTGTGGTCTATTATGCCAATTACCTGAAATTTATGGAGCGTGCACGTACCGAATGGTTGCGCAGTCATGGATTTGAACAGGATGTGTTACGTGATGAGTTCGGAGTGTTATTTGTTGTTCGTAGTGTGGCATTGAATTATCTCAAGCCTGCGCTGTTTAATGATTTGTTAAATGTGCAAACAAGCATATTAAAATCGGGTAAGGCTTCGATTGAAGTACAACATCAAATCTTTCGTGATGATGTACTGCTATGTGAAGGGATTGTTAAGGTGGCTTCTGTTGCGCACCAGGGGTTTAAACCAACCCCATTTCCACCCCGTGTTAGAGATGTTTTGGAGAATTAAACAATATGGGTAATGAGTTATCACTGTGGGAACTCTTTAGTGAAGCATCACTGGTTGTACAGTTGGTGATGAGTCTGCTGTTGCTGGTTTCACTGATTTCGTGGGCCATTATTTTCGAAAAATGGAACATCCTGAAACGCTCTAACAAAGAAGCTGAAGTATTTGAAGGTCGGTTCTGGTCTGGCATTGATTTGGTTGATCTCTATAAACAGGTCAATAAGAAAGATCATGAAATGGTTGGGTTGAATTCTATATTTGCTTCCGGCTTTGGAGAGTTTGCTCGGTTACGCAAGCAGGGTAGTGTTGATCCCATGGCCATTGTTGAAGGTGCTGAACGAGCGATGCGTGTTGCACTGAGCCGTGAATCGGAGCGCCTGGAAAAATCACTCTCATTTCTTGCAACAGTTGGTTCCACCAGCCCTTATGTAGGTCTGTTTGGTACCGTTTGGGGAATTATGAACTCCTTTCGTGCCCTTGGTTCGGCGCAGCATGCTACTTTGTCGATGGTAGCTCCCGGAATCTCAGAAGCACTGGTTGCAACAGCAATGGGTCTGTTTGCAGCAATACCCGCTGTTATTGCTTACAACCGTTTTGCCAGCGATCTGGAGCGGCTGGAGACACGTTACGAAAACTTTAAAGAGGAGTTTTCTACCCTGTTGCAGCGTCAGGCGCACAATCGTAACGGTTAATCATCATGACACGACAAACCAAGCGTAGAAGAGTCATGGGTGAGATTAATGTTGTACCTTACATTGATGTAATGCTGGTGCTGCTGGTTATCTTTATGGTGACCGCACCTATGCTGACTCAGGGGGTAAAGGTTGAGCTACCCAATGTCGATGCCAACCCGGTAAAAAGTGAAGGGGATGAGCCTCTGGTCGTGACTGTTGATAGTGACGGCAAGTTTTATCTTAATCTCGGTGGCGAACAGGATCAGGCGCTGGATCCACAATTGCTAATGATTAGGGTGGCTGCGATTATCCGTTTACATCCTAAAAAGCCGGTATATGTTCGTGGTGATCAAAATGTTGTCTATGCCAGAGTGGTTGAAGCAATGGCCTTGATTCAAAAGGCAGGGGTGCCCAGTGTGGGCTTGCTGACCAAACCGATAGAGGATGGCAATGCAGGTTAGTCGGAGCAAATATTACCTGGCATCACTACTGATTCATGTAGTGCTAGTCACCCTGCTGAGTGTTTCTCTTACCAGTAAACCCGATATCAAGGCGATTCAGGTGCCATCCAAGCCTGTAGATATCGTCAAGGCAACTGCGGTCAATGAGAATGCAGTTATTGAAGAGATGGAGCGTCGTCGCGCCAGAGACAAGCAGGAAAAACGTAAAGAAGAGAATCGTAAAAAGCGCCTTGAACGTGAAGCCCAGCTTGCCCGTGACAAGCGTAAAAAAGAGGAACTTGCATTAAAGCAGCTTAAGCAAAAAGCCGAGGCAGACAAGAAAAAACGTATTGCAGAAGAGAAACTCCTAAAAGAGCAGGCTCTGAAAGAGAAAGAGCAGATCGCCAAGCTGAAAAAAGAACAGGAGTTACTCGAGCAGAAAAAACTGGAAGAGCAGAAGCGCTTAAGTGAAATAGAAATGCAGCGTAAGATGGAGGAAGAACGTCTTGCAGAAGAACAAAAACGTCAGGCAGAAGAGCAACAACGCAAAGAGGAAGAAGCTGCCGCTCAGGCAGAAAGGGAACGTCAGCAATTAGTATTACAAAAGAAACAACAGGAAGCTGAAGAAGCGCTGCGGAAACAGATGGATGCGGAAACTGAACGCCTGCAAAAAGAACAAAATCGCCAGTTGTTGCTGATGAAATCTCAGTATGAGGCAGATATTGCCAGCAAGGTTCAACGTAACTGGCAAAAACCTACTGGAACAGAATCAACGAGTGAGTGTATTGTACTGGTTAAACAGATCCCGGGTGGTGAAGTAATCGAGGTTAAAGTAACACAGTGTAATGGCTCTGTAGCCTTTCAACGCTCGGTAGAAAATGCTGTGTTAAAGGCATCTCCTTTACCAATACCTCCGGATCCGTCGCTATTTGAACGAGAAATTGAATTTAAATTTAAACCTGAAGCCTGATGATAAAATTATTTAAACTACTGTTTGTTCTAATGTTGTTGCTGCCATGGATATCCCATGCACGTTTGACCATTGAAATCACCGGTGGATCAGAGGGCGCATTACCAATTGCAGTAGTGCCATTTGTGTGGGAAGGCGAGGGCGAAAAGCCTCTTTCGATGCGTGAGATTATTGAGACAGATTTACGTAGTACAGCACAGTTTATACCTCTTAAAGAGGATGTATTTCCCTCGCAGCCCGGTAGCGGTAATGAGATCGATTTTGCTAAATGGCGCCAGGTAGGTACTGATACCATTGTCGTTGGGCGGATGAAAGCCAAAGAAGATGGTAACTATCAAATACAGTTTCAGCTGTTTGATATTCACCGGGGTAAACAACTCTCAGGTTACAGCATTCCTGCAACCCCTAAAACATTGCGCAAAATAGCGCATCAAATCAGTGATATTGTGTTTGAAAAGCTCATTGGAATAAAGGGTGCGTTTAATACCCATGTCACCTATGTGACGGTTGAGAAACAGGGCAATGGTAAAAGTAAATATCAACTGGCGGTAGCAGATTCTGACGGATACAACGAACAGATTATATTGACATCGGAGCAGCCACTACTATCACCCTCATGGTCCCCTGATGGTAAAAAGCTGGCTTATGTCTCTTTCGAAACGGGTAGTTCCCAGGTGATCATCCAGGAGTTAGCCACCGGTAAGCGTGAGATAGTCGCTAAATTTAATGGCCTAAACAGTGCGCCATCATGGTCACCTGATGGCAAACGCCTCGCATTAACCCTGTCGAAAGGGGGGAACCCTGAGATCTATATTATGGTGCTGGAAACTGGCAAGTTGACCCGTGTTACCCATAGTTACGCCATTGACACTGAGGCAGTATGGGCACCGGATGGACAGTCACTGATTTTTACTTCTGATCGCAGCGGTGGGCCACAGTTATATCGTATCGAGCTCAATGGTCAAAATGGTGCAAAGAGCCGTGCACAACGTTTAACCTATGAAGGAAAATACAATGCTCGTGCTGCTTATTCACCTGATGGGAGCAAAATTACCTTTTTACATGGCGATCAGGGGAACTACCGTATTGCAGTGCTGGATCTGGATACAGGTACCATGCGTGTCATTACCGAAAGCCGCCTGGACGAATCCCCTAGTTTTTCTGCCAACGGGATGATGATTATTTTTGCTACCGAGATGGGAAATCACGGTATTTTAGAAGCCGTATCTGTTGATGGCAGGGCGCATCAACGATTAAGACTGAACCGAGGCGATGTGCGTGAACCAGCCTGGTCACCATTCCTCAATTGATTGTTAGGAGATAAAAATGTTAAACAAGTTTCTTGGAGTTGCAGCGCTGACACTGCTTTTGGTTTTGCAAGGCTGTTCAGGTGATGGAGCAACAAAACCGGAAGAAGATAACGCTGCACTTGCCGAGCAAAGAGCCGCACAGGAAGCTGCAGAAGCAGAAGAAGCCGCAGCAGCAGCTGCCGCTGAAGCACAAGCAAGAGCTGAAGCAGAGGCACAGGCTGCAGAACTTGATGCAAGATCATTTCAGGGTCAGTTAATCAGCGAAGCAATGGATAATCCTGACAGTAATTTATCCAAGCGTGTGTTTTACTTTGGCTTTGATTTAAGTGACGTGGCGCAGGAAGATCGTGAGGTTCTCGAAACCCATGCCGCACTATTGGCAGCAAAACCGGAAATCTCTGTCGTTATAGAAGGTCATGCTGATGAGCGTGGTTCGCGTGAGTATAACCTGGCTCTGGGTGAGCGTCGTGCACAAGCTGTTGAGCAGTTACTCCTGGTACAAGGTGCTTCAAAAGATCAGATCCAGTTAATCAGTTTTGGTGAAGAACGTCCGGTTGCATTGGGTCATGATGAAGATGCATGGCGTTTAAATCGTCGGGTTGAGCTCATCTACTCAGGGTATTAATCGCGCTTATTTATTCAGGATACAAATATGAAACAGTTACAGGCCTTTGTTGCGATTGCATTAATGTTGTTGCCCTTGTCCAATTCGGTGATGGCAGAGACTATGGAAGAGCGGGTAACACGTATAGAACGTAAGCTGGCAAACCAAACCATGCTTGATCTTCTGGATCAGATCAATGCGCTGCAAAAAGAACTGCGTGAATTACGAGGTCTATCAGAAGAGCAGTCTTATGAAATAGAGTCGCTTAAAAAACGTCAACGTGAACTTTATCTTGATATCGACAGACGTATCTCCAGTGTTGAGCGCGAAGGACCTGTAACCGTATCTACTCCTGAAGGTGAAAGTACACTTTCGAAACCGGCAGATTCAATGGATGCGAATACCTCAGCAGAAGGAGAGCAGGTTTCACCTGAAGTGCTTAAAGCAGAGCGTAGTGCCTACCAGTCCGCATTTAACCAGTTGCGTGAGCTGCGTTATGAGCAGGCAATCGATGCTTTTCGTGAGTTCATGAAGCAATATCCTGACGGGAAGTATGCACACATTGCCCAATACTGGTTAGGTGAAGCTAACTATGCACGTAGGGAATTTGCTCTGGCAATCAAGGACTATCAAACCCTGATTGAGCGGTTCCCCAAAAGTCCCAAGGCGATTGAATCAATGTTGAAAATTGGTTATAGCTACTATGAGATGAAAGACTATGTTGAAGCAACCAAACAACTTGAGGATTTACTGCTTAAACATCCGAAAACAACAGAGGCAGGTCAGGCTCAGCAGCTTATTAACACTATGCGCAGTGCACAAAATCGTTAATGACTATCAGCGTAGCGTCTGATACAAACAGACTTAGAGTTAGCGAAATATTCTACTCCCTACAGGGTGAGGCGGATGCCATAGGTTGGCCCACCCTGTTCATTCGTCTTACCGGATGTCCACTACGTTGTGGTTATTGTGATACAACCCATGCCTTTAGTGGTGGACGATGGAAAACCCTGGATCAGATCCTTGATGAAGTATCACAAGTTAATACACGTCATGTTTGTATAACCGGTGGTGAACCACTGGCTCAGAAAAACGTACTACCCCTATTAAGCGCCATTTGTGATCGTGGTTACCAGGTCTCGATTGAAACCTCCGGTTCACTACCGGTTAATGAGATCGACCCGCGCGTAGTGATGGTGATGGATCTGAAAACACCGGCCTCCGGTGAAATGGATAACAACTGTTATGACAACATTCCCTTGATGAAGGCTACTGATCAAATCAAGTTTGTGATTTGTGATCGAGGTGATTATGAGTGGGCGAAGGAGCTGGTGCTGCAAAAACAGTTGGACCAACAGTGTCAGGTACTTTTTTCCTCTGCCTTCGCACAGGTAAGCCCTGTTGAACTGGCAGACTGGATCATTGCGGATCAGATACCAGTGAGATTTCAATTACAACTCCATAAATTATTATGGGGTGATGAACCCGGACGATGAGTCATGGTTGAGATGACAACAAAAAAAGCGGTGGTGCTGGTTTCCGGTGGACTTGATTCAGCAACCACGCTGGCGATTGCGATATCTCAGGGATATGAGTGCTATGCCCTGAGTTTTGACTATGGACAGCGCCACTATTGTGAGCTGGTAGCTGCCGATAACATAGCCAAACACCTGGGTGCAAAAGATCATAAAACCGTAAAAATGGATCTGCGCCAGTTCGGTGGTTCTGCACTAACGGATGATGCGATAGATGTGCCGGAGTATGGTGGCGAGGGCATACCTGTAACCTATGTGCCAGCCCGTAACGCGGTGTTTCTGTCGCTGGCACTGGGCTGGGCGGAAGTACTGGGTGCCTGTGAAATTTTCATTGGTATTAATGCGGTCGACTATTCAGGCTATCCCGATTGCCGACCTGAGTTTGTGAAAGCCTTTGAAACGATGGCCAATCTGGCAACGAAAGCCGGGGTTGAGGGAGAACGCTTTAAGGTCAATGCACCATTGATTGATATGAGCAAAGCTCAAATTATCCAAACAGGCACCAAACTGGGGGTTGACTATAGCCAGACTGTCTCCTGTTATAACCCGGACAAACATGGTACAGCCTGTGGACATTGTGACTCCTGCCGTCTGCGGGCACAGGGTTTTGCGGCTGCAGGTATTGCTGATCCCACCAAATATCAGGCAAATACTATCTGAGATATATTTCGTACCATCCATAATTTATATATGGGCAGATGATTCTTTTATAGGATAAGTAGAGGATTATCTATTAATCTAGCCAGCTAATTAAAAATCAGATAGATGGGGAAACATGATGGTATTTGCTGACTTTATTTCTGCTCACTCAGGCATGTTGTTGATCACCTTTGCAATTGCAGTGGTGATGGGTGCTGTTGTGAACAAAACCAACTTTTGTACCATGGGTGCGGTCTCTGATGTGGTCAACATGGGCGATAATGGTCGTATGCGTGCATGGCTGTTAGCCGCTGCGGTAGCAATGGTTGGTGTTACCCTGCTCGAAAACTATGGTCTTGCCCAGCCAGATGCAGCATTTCCTCCCTATCGTGGTAACACTATCCTCTGGTTTGAAAACCTGTTCGGTGGTTTGCTCTTTGGAATTGGTATGACTCTCGCTAGTGGGTGTGGCAATAAAACCCTGATCCGCATTGGCGGTGGAAACATTAAGTCAATTTTTGTATTAGCCATTATCTCTGTGATTGCTTACTTTATGGTTAATCCATTTCCTGGAAGTGATCAAACCCTGATGTCACTACTGTTTATTGAATGGACACGCCCATTGTCTATCTCACTTAACACCAAACAGGATTTGGCCTCCATACTGGGTGCCGACTCTGTACGGCTGTGGATTGGTCTTGCCGCTGGCATACTGCTTAGCGTATATGCATTACGCTCATCAGAGCTACGCGGAAGTTTAGATAATCTGCTTGGTGGGATTGTGGTTGGTGTGTGTGTTGTAGCATTCTGGTATGTATCCAGCTCGGTATCCATTTTTGTTGAGGCGGAAGAGACCAGTTACACCCTCTCTGGTTATTATCAGGAGTGGGACATGCTGGCGGAGTCCTCTGAAGGAAAGCCTGCCGCAGGTCGTCCATTGGCTCCACAATCATTTACCTTTATTAATCCTATGGGACAGGCGGGAGGATATCTGGTTTCCGGTTTTAATAATGCTCTATTAACGGCGGGTCTCATGGCCCTGTTTGGAGTGATTGTAGGCTCTTTTCTGTGGTCTGTTGTCACTAAAAGTTTCCGCATCGAATGGTTTAACTCTTTCAGTGATGTCATGAACCATGTTATTGGTGCAATTCTAATGGGTTTTGGTGGTGTTCTGGCAATGGGATGTACGATTGGACAGGGCATAACCGGGGTATCAACATTGGCCGTTGGTTCGTTTATCACATTGCTTGCCATCATATTCGGTAGTGCACTAACGATGAAGATCAACTACTACAAACTGGTCTATGAAGAGGAAGCAACCTTTATCAAGGCGCTGGTTGCATCATTGGCAGATATGAAGATGTTACCGAATAGTTTGCGTAAACTCGATGCCGTTTGATTCAAAATAACTACAAAAAAGGAGCTATTTTCCCTTGCGATTTTTTCAAAGCAATGTAAGATATGCGCCTCTTTGGGTCGTTAGCTCAGTCGGTAGAGCAGTTGACTTTTAATCAATTGGTCGGGCGTTCGAATCGCCCACGACCCACCAAACTTAAAAAGGCTGAATCCACCGGGTTCGGCCTTTTTTATTTTAAGCGTTAGGTTAAACTCCTGGCGAATTACCATCCCCTGTTTTAAGACAAAGTTGATCCTATGGCGTTAGTTACCTTACAAAACCTTTCTCTGCATTTTGGAACCACCCCATTGCTCGATAAGGTAGATCTGCAAATAGAGCCGGGAGAACGCATAGCATTGGTGGGACGTAATGGCACAGGAAAATCGACTTTATTAAAAGTACTCGATGGAATGGTGCATGTTGATGACGGGCGCATCAACAAACTGGAACATCTAACAATCTCCAGACTGGATCAAGAGGTGCCTGATAGAGCTAATGGCTCTGTCTTTGATGTCATTGCCTCAGGTGTTGGTCATTTGGGTGAGTTGATTAAACAATACCATCATATCAGCCAACACCTGACTGATGACCCCAAAGCGCTGGATCAACTGGAGAAGGTGCAAAGCCAGCTGGAAGCGCAAAATGGCTGGGAGATAAACCAACGAGTGGAAGCGATGATTTCAAGGTTACAACTACCAGCAGATAAAGACTTTGCAGAGCTTTCCGGTGGTTATCGTCGCCGGGTATTATTAGGACGTGCACTGGTATCAGCCCCGGATCTGCTGTTGCTTGATGAGCCAACCAACCATCTTGATATTGAAGCAATCAATTGGCTGGAAACCTTCTTTAGCACCTGGGAAGGAACCTTATTATTTATTACCCATGATCGCCATTTTCTCCAATCACTGGCAACGCGGATCATCGAACTGGATCGGGGAGCACTGACCTCCTGGCCCGGTGACTATCAAACCTATCTGACACGCAAGGCTGAAGCATTGGCTATTGAAGTCGAACAGAATGCTCTCTTTGATAAACGTCTGGCACAGGAAGAGACCTGGATCCGCCAGGGGATCAAAGCCAGACGTACCCGTAATGAGGGGCGTGTGCGAGCATTAAAAGCCCTGCGTGAAGAGCGTAAGGCACGTCGTGAACGTGGTGGTACGGTGAATCTCAATCTGGATAAAGGTGCACTCTCAGGCAAGATCGTGATTGAGGCGAATGATATAGCCTATCGCTATGAAGGCGCTGATCTGTTTAAACGCTTTTCCACAGTCATTATGCGTGGGGATCGTATCGGTATCATCGGACCTAATGGTGTGGGTAAAACGACCCTTATTAAAGTATTGCTGGGTGAACTGAAGCCTCATACAGGATCAGTCAAACTGGGTACCAAACTGGATGTTGCCTATTTTGATCAGCACCGTGCGGTTCTTGATGGTGACAGCTCGGTGTTTGATAATGTTGCAGAGGGTAGCGACCACATCACTATTAATGGACAAAGTCGTCATGTGATGAGCTATCTCGCCGATTTTCTCTTTGCGCCGGATCGGGCACGCTCTCCTGTGCGTTCTCTCTCCGGTGGTGAGCGTAACCGTCTGCTGCTTGCCAAACTCTTTGCTAAACCAGCTAACTTTTTAATCCTGGATGAGCCAACCAATGATCTTGATATCGATACCCTGGAACTACTGGAAGAGCTGTTACTCAACTATGCTGGCACGTTGTTGATAGTCAGTCATGATAGGGTATTTTTAAACAATGTTGTTACCAGCACTATCGTGTTTGAGGATGATGGACTAAAAGAATATGTCGGTGGTTATGAGGATTGGTTACACCAGCGGCGTCAACAGATCGCCAATGAGAAAACAACAGTACAAACTCTATCAAAACCTGCGACTGTAAAAAGCAGTCAAACAAAACGTAAACTGGGTTTTAATGAACAGCGTGAATTAAAACAGTTACCGGAGAAGATTGAGCAGGCCGAAGCAGAAAAGGATGCTCTGCAACAACAGATGTTAACTGAGGATTTCTATAAGCAGGATAAAGAGACAATTGCAGCAGTAGGACAAAAAATCAAGGATCTCGATAGCGCACTTGAAACCATGTATGCACGCTGGGAAACTCTGGAAGAGATTGAAAATAGATAAATAGTTTAGTGACAGTAAAGATACTGAAATATAACCAATAGTCACCTATGATTGATATATGACATCTGGTAATGGATAGAGTTGGCCATGAATACAAGTGACAAAAATAGTGGATTACTGTTTCGCGAAAGCGTTGACAAGATGGTTGATCGGGCTGTCTGTGTACTGGGTCTTAATGAAAATATCACCGCTGCGATTAAGGCGTGCAGCTCGGTTTTACAGGTTACCTTTCCGGTAAAAATTGATGATCATCTGGAGATTTTTACCGGATGGCGTGCAGTACACAGTATTCATAAACTACCATCCAAAGGTGGAATTCGTTATGCCCCTCAGGTTGATCAACAGGATGTTGAAGCACTGGCTGCATTGATGACCTACAAGTGTGCAATCGTTGATGTCCCTTTTGGCGGCTCTAAGGGTGGTTTGCATATCGATCCGACCCAATACAGCCGTGATCAGTTGCAGTTGATCACTCGTCGCTTTGCCAGTGAATTGATAAAAAAAGGCTTTTTAAGTCCTGCAAGTAATGTCCCTGCACCGGATGTTGGTACCGGACAGCGTGAAATGGCCTGGATAGTTGACACTTACAAACATCTTCATCCTGAAGATATCAATCATAGCGCCTGTGTCACAGGCAAGCCTGTAGAAGATGGCGGTATTTTTGGACGGGTCGAAGCCACAGGACGTGGTGTTCAGTTTGCATTACAGGAGTTCTTTCGCCATCCACAGGAAGTCGAAGCAGCAGGTTTTGAAGGAGATCTGGAAGGTAAAAGTATTATCGTTCAGGGCTTTGGTAATGTTGGCTACCATTTGGCGAAATTTCTGAGTGAGGAAGATGGTGCGAGAATTATCGCGATAATCTGTAGAGATGGAGCACTTTATAGTGAAAAGGGTCTGGATGTAGAGGATATCTACCAGCATAAAAAACTGGGTGGTGGATTTATTGAATATCAGGCTGACGGGGTTGAGTATTTTGCTGATGGCGACACTGTGCTTGAATATCCCTGTGATATTTTAATTCCGGCGGCTATGGAAGGGGTGATTCATACAGAAAATGCAGACAGGATCAAAGCCCAGATGATCGTTGAAGCAGCAAATGGTCCAGTTACCTATGAAGCTGATGCCATTTTGCACAATAATGGTAAAACCATCTTACCCGATGCTTATGTAAATGCAGGTGGTGTTATCGTCTCCTATTTTGAATGGATTCGGAATCAGACCCATATCCGCTTTGGACGGATGGAGCGTCGCTATGATGAACGCCGTGGAAAAATGATTATCGATGCGATTGAAGGGATCTCAGGCGGCAGTGTGTCGATACCACTTAAAAGGGATTTAATCCATGGTGCAGATGAACTCGAGCTGGTGCGTTCCGGGCTTGATGATAGTATGCGTCTGGCGTTACAGGAGATCATTCTGGTGAAAAATCAGTATGATGAGATAACAGATTATCGAACGGCAGCATACGTGATTGCACTGCGTAAGATTGCGCGTTACTACTCGGATGTTGGGGTTTACTAGTGCTCCTTAAGTGGTGTAATTAAAGACTCCAGGCCATTGATTTTTATCTCCAGAGTTAAAGCCATTAACTGCCCCAGTTCACCCTGTGGAAACCCTTTTTGGTTAAACCACAAAAGATAGGGTTCGGGGAGATCGATTAGTAGACGATTGGCATATTTCCCGAAAGGCATGCGGTGACGGGCAATCTTCAACAGGTCTTGTTTTTGAAACATAGAAAGTCATTAATGATTATGGTAACTGAATCATAACTGATTGATGAAGCACACAGAATACGACAATGTTAAGAATCTCATCAAATATCATCCTTGCCGATAATGAAATCGAACTGACAGCTATTCGTGCCCAGGGTGCAGGTGGTCAACATGTGAACAAGGTCTCCAGTGCGATTCATTTGCGTTTTAATATCCATCTATCATCACTGCCGGATTTTTATAAGGAGCGATTACTGGCTCTGACCAGTCAAATGATTAACAAAGAAGGTGAGATCATCATCAAATCACAGCGTTATCGCAGTCAGGAGATGAACCGTGCGGATGCGTTGCAAAAACTGCGTCGTCTCATACTCTCAGTCGCAACAACACGTAAAAAACGAATTGCGACCAAACCGGCAAAGGCAGCGATTAAAAAGCGTCTGGAAAATAAAAGCCGTAGAGGGCAATTGAAAAAGCTCAGAGCAAATGTGTGTGATTAAACCAACAGTTATGATGAAATATTCACGGGTTAATCTGTACGCAGGTATTGAATATATTTAACATCTTCCAGCAATACATGATCGACCAGTGCATTTTTAATATTCAAACCCAGTTGAATCCATTCCTTACTAAACGGGGATTTCTCAATTTCTGCAAGAATCCGTTTGAAGGTCGCAATCAATTGGGTATGAGTTTGGGTGTGTTCTTCTGCCAATGGGAAGTTCTTTTCTGAAAACAGACGTTCTTCCGATGCGAAATGCAGTTCGGAGTGTGCAAGAATTTTATGCATAATATCAAGAATGGTCTCTTTGGATTCTCGATCGAGAATGGTGTAGTTAAGTTGATTTACCAGCTCAATGAACTGTTTATGTTCGTCATCAATATCCGGATTATGCATACTCAAATCATCGGACCAGGTGATACTCCAAACACTTTCATCCATTTTTTTACCCCTCCTAATACAAAATTAATTAATAATCAAAGTCAAAGCCATCATCAAAAGCAGTTAAACAGGCATCAACAACATCGGTATCAAACAGTGTGCCACGGTATTTTTTTATCTCATGTAGTGCGGCATCAATTCCTAATGCCGGACGGTAAGGCCGGTCACTGGAGATCGCTTCAACTACATCTGCTACGGCAACGATACGTGCCTGAAGTGATACTTCATCGCCTTTTAAACCTAAAGGATATCCGGAGCCATCCAGGCGCTCATGATGGTGTAATGCGATTTCAGCCACGGGCCATGGAAATTTAATATCTTTTAAAATATCGTATCCAATCTGGGGATGTGTTTTTATTAAATTATATTCAATCAAAGATAACTTTAACGGTTTGCTTAATATCTCAGAAGGTAACTGGATTTTTCCGATATCATGGATCAGTGCACCCATTCGTATGCCTTCAACCATTTCTGGATTCAGTCCCATCTCCTGTGCAATTTTTCTGGACAAACGGGCAACACGTTGCTGGTGATTGGCGGTATAGGGATCGCGTGCTCCCACGGCTTTGGATACAGCCTTAATGGTACCAATCAGGCTTTGTCTTAAATCATGTTCAACCTTTTTCCGGTCATTAATATCGTGAGCAATTCCTTCTACAGCTATTACCTTTCCTGATTTATCAAATACCGGTATCTCTTTAACCTCTATCCAGTGTGTTGTTCCATTTTTGTTTAGTATTTCAGCTTCATAAGGTGGTTGTTCAATGCCCTTTAAAGTTAATCGGGTGGAATCAAGAACCCGCTGATTCACCGGGTTATCGGTTAAAAACTGTTGATAATTCTCCATATATTCTTCAGGTTTAAATCCCAGCATTTTTTCGATGGATGGACTGATATAGGTAAATACACCTTCTGTGTCATGAAGATACAAAAAATAGGAGCTTTGGTGGAATTTGATCAGGTGGTGAAATTTGGTGTCATGATGAATAGCCTTTGAATAATAGGTATCTGCAATACTTTTTAAATCCGTATTACCCTTATCGAGTTGGTGTTCAGTCTGTTCAAGTAGATACCTTTCAAATAATAACTCAAGGTTTGCCTGGATTAATTGCTGATATTGTTGAAGCACTGATCTGGCAAGCTCAGAATAGTGGTTTTCCTTGCGATCAAGCATACAAATAGTGCCAAAGAGAGCTCCATTAGGCCAGCAAACAGGAAGTCCATAGTAGGAGATCATGCCTAATTTGAGATCAGGATTATGATCCCATACCGGGTCTTTCAATGCATTTGCAATCAGTAACTCTTTACGGGTGTCCATGACCGTTTCACAATAAAGACCACTGTTCAGAGGAGCTCGTTCCCCAAGCTGATAGACATTGTCCGGATTATTACTGCGAGCAAAGACCTCGATCTCATCACTATGAACTCGCATGACAAGCGATGCAGGAACATCCAGAGTGTTTGCCAGAGTGGTCACAGCATCGCACCAGGACTGTTGCATGGCTACAGGGATTTCAATTTGATTAAATGTATCGTATTTGGACATTATCGATTATCCGTCAGGCTATTATCATTCACTATCAATTTGGAAATTGTATTGACCTGCTACATCAATAAATATAGCAGATCACACTACAATCACCTTATAAATGGATACACAACACATGCCACAGCAACCAATCTGGCGAACTAAACATATTCAGGCTCAGTACAATGCATCAAAAACTCAGGACAATGATTTTTCCAATGAAAAAATTCAATTATGAAGCACGATTAACGAGCCTGGATCAATTTCTTTGTCAAACCCGCTCTTTGTGGCAACCAGCACCATTTAAACAGGAAAAGCCGACGTGGTGTGAACATTATCCGGAACTGACTCAGACCCTGTTATCACTTTCAGAAAAACAGCTTAAGAGCTACTTGTCCAATAACACGGCTTTGATTGAGCTTGTCCAGACATATATCCCTGGACTTGCTCTGATTGCTGGGCTAACTGAATTACCTGTAGCAGCAACGCTTAACAGGCAAGCTGTTAACCCACATCTGGCCAGTGGTGTTCCAGGGCGTAAGTGGGCACAAATTCTGGCGATGTACCAGAAGGTTAAAAGCAGGCAACTCCCGGTGATCGACTGGTGTGGTGGTAAAGGTTTTCTAGGTAGAGTCATTAGTCACCAATGGCAGGTGGATGTGACTACGGTGGAACGCCAACCATCGCTGGTCGAAGCCGGTCAAGTACTTGCACAAAAATTCCAGAGCTCACAAAAATTTATCAAAGCGGATGTGTTGCATGATGAGATGAAACCTATCATTCAAGGACATCAAACCCTGGCATTGCATGCCTGTGGTGATCTTCATCGCCAGTTGGTATATAACCTTGTCGAACAATGCGCCCCGGCATTTTCCCTGATACCGTGTTGCTATCACCTGGGGAAAAGTGACCATTATGTCACTTTCAATCCCCAGCTTAAGCTTAAACCTGATATGGAAGAGTTGCGCCTCGCAGTTAATGAAACAGTAACCGCTCACCATAATGAAATCGTTAAACGGGATCGTGATATGGCATGGAAGTTGGGATTTATCCAGCTACGTAGTGATATATGTGGTGATGATCACTATCAACCACTTAAACCTGTCAGTAAAGAATGGTTAGGTGGAAACTTTAAAACATTTTGTCAAAAACTGGCAAAAAGAGAAGAGTTGGTCATACCTGAAAGCTGTGACTGGGGGCACTATGAACAGTCAGCTATAGAGCGGCAGCGACGGGTGATGCGTTTGCAGTTGCTAAGACACTGTTTTAAAAGGGTTCTGGAGTTATGGCTGGTGATGGATATGACTGTCTTTCTTCAGAAAAGCGGATACCAGGTAGAGGTTAGTGAGTTTTGTGATCGAGACATGACCCCAAGGAATATTCTGATAACAGGCTTTACAGCAACTTTATAAATGATGATGCATTGATAATGCGATAAGGTAATATCAGTTTATTAATTTTTTACTATTAGCTCTACAAACAGACATGAGTTCGATTATAATGCGCAATCTCATTATTCCTTTTAATTACATAGGTTTAGAGTGAATCGTATAGACGCTATCTGGATATGAACGATAAAAGCAATGACAGAAATGACCAACGATAAAGAAATGGAAGAGCGCATCGCTAAAGAGATGACGGATGCTCCTGAGGATATTTTTCAGGATGAACTGGTAAAACACTATCAAAATGAATTTCTCGATGAAGAGTTGATTTCTTCATTTGATGAAGCTCTTAAAGAGCTAAAAGAACCTGTACTTGATCTTGATGATGTCTATCCACTAAAAAGTAATGATGAAAAAGCCAGAGCCATGTCATCAGAGCAGGCACTAGCCGATGAGTTAACTCCACCATTGTCGGTTCCGGAAGCGGAAAATCCAGTACCAGAGATTGTAGAAACAATCACTTCAACCAGGCAGGTGTCGAACCCGGTAGAGGAAATTAAATCATCTGCACTGCCCGGACATTTTTCATCACTATGGAATCTGCTGGTATTTGCCCTGATAGTCGTGTTGGGCTGGCAATACTATGAAAGCAGTTCCACCATCAAAACGCTGGAAAATCAACTGAATCAAACAGGAATGGCAGTTTTGACGCCTGAAACAAGCACACAGGCTAAAGTGATGAAAGCAGAGATTGAGCCATTGTCATTGTCCTCACAGGATCTGATAGCTGGAGAAGAGTCAGATGGTGAAAAACATGAAGAGATTGCAAATAGCTCTACAGATACCGCGTCTTCAGCAGAACAGGTGATTACCAGTAAAATTTCAGAGCAGGATCTGGTCACCGAAGAGACATCACAACCACCACAATCATTAAATCAATCAGAAATTGTAGAGCAAGCGCTTTCTCCAAATCAGGCAGAGGAAGATGATCAGCAATCAGCCGCACAACGAGAAGTTGAACAGCAAGCGTCAGAATCACAAATTGCAGAAGAACAGGCTGCAGAACAGCAAGTGGCTGAATCACAAATAGCTGAAGAAGCATCTCAAGAAGATATATCCACAAAGCGGAACCAGGCGTCAGTTAATGATCGTGGTAAATGGGTTATTAATCTACTTTCCTATAAAACCCGGTTTCATGCAGAAGAAGCGGCTGATGAATTGATGAGTCTAGGTGTTGATAATATTGAAGTAATTCATACTGTCACGCCAAAGGGGCGTAATTGGTATCGAGTCAGAATTTATGGTTTTAATACCTATGTAAGTGCCAGAGACTATTTTCATAGCAACAAAAAACGTCTGCATGCAAATTCGCCCTGGATTGATCTGTATGAAAAGAAGTGATCTGGTAAAACATGGACGTGTCACTTAGCAGTCTGGGCTGGAATGAGTGGTTTTCATCGCGAACCAATGTTTGCAGTGACAATGATATTGCACGGGTGATCTCAGTTGATCGGGATCAGCTCAGTCTTGCCAATACTCAGGATCATTTCACGGCAAAACTCTCCGGCCGCTTTTACTACGACCATCCCAATCCTGATGAACACCCCTGTGTGGGTGACTGGGTTTGTGTCAGCAAATCCACAGAGGATCAGCACGGCCAGATTCATCAGGTGTTAGAGCGTAAGTCATGGCTCCGCCGCAAGGCAGCAGGGGACAGCGTTGAATACCAGATGATAGCGGCCAACATTGATACGGTAATGATCGTTATCTCCTGCCACTACGACTTTAACCTTAAGCGTCTCGAACGCTATCTGGTCATGGTAAAGGAAGGAATGGCAACCTCGGTGATTGTCTTAACTAAAACCGATCTGGTCACTACTGGGCAGCTTGATGAGTTAATTCACCGCATTAGACAAGCCGGGATCACCGAGCAGATCATTGCCTTAAGCAGTCTCAGCGGTGAAGGGTGTAAAGAACTCGTCGCACAACTTCAACCAGCGCAGACTTACTGTTTTGTTGGTTCATCCGGTGTCGGCAAAAGCACACTGATTAATCACCTGCTGGGGAATGAGATCCTGGAAACCAGTGTGGTCAGCGCTACTGGTGAGGGCAGGCATACCACCGTAAGACGTGAGTTAATTCAGTTAGTGGAGGGTGCTATTGTTATTGATAATCCCGGCATGCGTGAGTTTGGAGTGCTTGATGCAAAGGAAGGGATTGAAGGCAGCTTTGCCGAGATCACTGCACTGGTAGAACAATGCCGGTTTCGTGACTGTACTCATACCAACGAGCCGGGTTGTGCCATCCTGAAAGCAATCAAGCATGGCGAGATAGATGAAGATCATTACCACAACTATCTCAAACTCAGGGCAGAGTCAGATTTCTATCAGTTATCGTATGCACAAAAGCGCCAGAAGGATAAAGATTTTGGGAAGTTAATAAAGAATGTAAAGAAGGATTTAAGAAAGAGATCGTAGCGTATTCCGGTAGTCTGTTAGCTGCAATCCCGTCAATATCCATATTGACCTGGCACATCATCAGGCGTTAAATAAAACACATCAGAATCACAGAACCACATCAGATAATAACGCGAAGGAAAAGGACGAATGCGACGTCGGAGAAACGGATGATCGGTTCATCAATCCTAAAAAAAAAGACAAACAGTTAAACCTGATGCCTGTACGACACAAGCAAGATATCTCGGGAATAGACCCGATAGATAAGCGTTAACCGTGGACTGTTACCTATAGTTGTTATAGTGCTGTAGCACGTCTACTATTCTTGATAGACACATTCAAACTAAGAGGACGAACAATGGATATCAGAGAGATACTGGATTTGGTTTTTAACTTCTGGGCAGGATTAGCCGTATTAATAATCATACTCGTCAAGTTCTCAATCAAATTTGTACCACAGAATCGGGCATACGTTGTCGAGCGTTTTGGCAAATATAATAAAACCATGGTTGCGGGTCTTAACCTGTTAATTCCTTTTATTGATAAGGTGATGTATGACCAGTCACTAAAAGAACACGCCTACGACGTTCCAAGCCAGGCAGCGATTACCAAAGATAATATTTCACTGGTTGTTGATGGTGTGCTGTATCTAAAGCTACTCGATGCCTATAAGGCATCATACGGGGTCGATAATTATGTGTATGCAGTCTCCCAGTTAGCACAAACCACGATGCGTAGTGAAATTGGCAAGATTGATCTCGATAAAACCTTCGAAGAACGCGAAAGCCTCAATACCAATATTGTGAATGCGATCAATATGGCATCTGAGCCGTGGGGTGTTCAGGTATTGCGTTATGAAATAAAAGATATCGAACCACCACGCACGATTCTTGATGCAATGGAACGGCAGATGAAGGCCGAGCGTGAAAAACGTGCCACCATTCTGGAATCTGAGGGCAATCGACAATCGGCGATTAATATTGCAGAAGGCGCGAAACAGGCACAGGTGTTATCAGCAGAAGCCGATAAGGCAGAGCAGATATTACGTGCCGAGGGTGAGGCACAGGCCATTATTGCTGTGGCAGATGCACAGGCAAAAGCACTCGAAACCGTTGGTAAGGTCGCCAATACCACCGAAGGCCAAAAAGCCATCCAGCTGGATTTGGCAGATAAAGCAATCGCAGCAAAACGTGCGATTGCCAAAGACTCTACTGTGGTACTACTTCCAGAGAGCAATAGTAATGCGGCAAATATCGTTGCCGAAGCAATGACGATTATCAATACACTCAATAATGACAAAACCAGTAACGGATAGATCAGGAGAAAAAGATGCTTAGTGATTATGTCGTCAATCACCAGTCAGAATTCTGGTTAGTGTTTGGTTTTTTAATGCTTGCTGTTGAAGTTATCACTGGATTTTCTGCGGGGGTGTTTTTATTTGCAGGCCTGGGGGCTTTAGCCACCGGGGCGATAATGAGCTTTGGGCTACTGACAGAAACATGGACCGCCGGGGTCGCCTGCACCGGAATCAGTACCGGAGTCATTGCCGCACTCTTATGGAAGCCACTAAAAAAACTACAGGGCGACCAGCCAATCCAGAAAGATAACAGCAGCGATCTTGTTGGATATGCGTTTGTTGTTGAAACAGATATTACAAACTTAAGTCCAGGTTCAACAAACTATTCGGGACTAACCTGGAAGGTCGTGATCGATAAAGATGCAGACATCGACATCATAGAAGCAGGACGACATGTTTCAGTCAGCTCAGTTGACGTTGGCGTGTTTAAGGTGAAGCCGATATAGGAATAAAAAAATCAGGAGTATTAGCGCTTGCTCACTCAACTTGTCTGTAAAAGAGAAGTGTCCACTTTAACTCTCGTGAGAGCCGAGGGTGAGGTGGTGAGGGGTAAACAACGTCATTCCGGCGGTGTTTCAGCCGGAATCCAGTAACTAACCCCACGTCATTCCTGCGGGTTTAAGCAGGAATCCAGATACCATGGATGGTAAATTTGACGATAACTCCCATCTCTGAGACTGGATCCCTGCCAATCCATGGCCAGAATGATGGTTGTTTCTTATGCGCAGCCGGATTACTTATCTGTAATAATGAAGGCATCTAAACTTGTGTTTAAAACAGCATTTTTTCACGCTTAACTACTGCAACAACGCATACAACCAGCTGATTATCACGCAACTCATATACAAGGCGAAAACCAGCACTACGGAGTTTATTTTTGTAACAACTGGCCTATCCACTAAGACGGTCTGATTCAACCCGTGGGTTGATTAATCTTTCTTTGAGCTTTTTTTTGAAAAGAGACTTGATGGCGTTATTCAGGGCGTGTCATTCCTTTAGTGCTTCTTCCTTGAAGATCAATTTATAGCTCATCAAAATTGACCTCAATCTCTTTCTGATGACGTCGTTCATTAACCAGTTTGGCTAGTTTCAGATCCTCAAGTTTCGCCGTTTTTCCATCAGTGCTTCATATGCAGCAGCAGGCACACAGTAAAAAAAACGGGCTGATTTCTGTTCAACAAAGCCACAGGAAAACCCTATGGGTGGAGGGAAAATTGTCATTCCTGCGAAGGCAGGAATCCAGTTCTTCATTGATCTTTCATCATCACTGGCGTTTAATTAATCACACAGGAAATACGGATTCACACCAAAACATAAACAAGGGAGAGGGAAGAGAATGAATGCAAATCAGGAACAGTCGTAGCTGATGATCTTTGTATTACCTACCAGATATTTTTTCACTGTCTTAATAATATAGGTACCCTTAGATTCTGAGCTTAATAAATCAGAATGGAGAAAAATCATGACTTTTATGGATAGATTTAGCGGTAAACTTGCCACAATCAATGCTGAATATCGCTCACGAAAAGACGATAGGGAAATTCAATCTGCTATTGAAAATCTAGTAAGAGAAACAGTTTCTAATACATGCTCCATCTTGGACGTAAATGCTGATGAACGTGAAAAAATAATTACTGAATTGTTAGATAAATCAACCAATCGAGGCGTGAAAATGTCTAACCAAATGGGAGTAATTAGACTTTCATACTTAACTGAACGAGATATGCACAATAAAAACATAGAAATTGTAACCAATGAGGTTAATGCAGACATATTGGAAAAGAGACGATTTCTTAGATATAGGATTTACACAACAGCCGGTGTGATGATTGTTCTTGTGATAACAGCGTTAATTGCACAAAAAATATTACATATCAATATGCCTTTTGCTTCAGCTCAAATAAACACTGTTGGAAAAGTTGCTTCTGAAATGCAACCAGAATACGTGCTTATTAGAAGAGATACATTTAAAGAGCTAATTAATGATGGCAAGAATTAATAAGGATACTGAGAAAAGAGTTGTTACATCGCTCTTCTTCTTAATCGTTGGAATGGTCTTGGCATCAGAGTTTGATAATGGGTGGTTTATGGTGGGAGGCTTTGTGCTCTGGTATATATTCTCAGATACAAAAAATATAAAGTTTTAATTATCGTTCTGTTTTCAATACCTCAACAAAATAAACATCACGTCCCTACCAACACCCTTTGTGCATCCAGCCTTATCGTTGCACTGCTTAATGCCTGCTGTAGTGCGGCCAACTGATTTTTAAAGAAGGTGATCTCTTCTTCGCGAATGGTGGGGTTGATGCGGCTCAGTGCTTCAAGTCGGTTGATCTCTTCCTGTAACTGGCTGGTGCCTGATTGCAGTGCTCTTTGAATGATCTCCTCAGATTGTTTGCTGGCGTTTGCCTCGCAGATCTGTAGCATCTTCTTTAGCGGTTCCCTGTAGTTGTTGATCACCGCATTGGCTGTTTCGGCATTTACCGGTGAGGTTGAGTAGGATGCCTCGTCGAGTGTCAGCAGCTGCGAGTAATCTCTGCCCTTGGGGTCGGTCACAATTCGTATCATCATTGATGGCAAGTATCGGTTGGTATGCAGTGATCGCTGTGCGGCGGTCTCGACCACAAAGATGCTCTCCAGCAGCAGGGTGCCAGGTTTTACGTTCTTGTGTTTAATTGCGCTCAGAGTGCTGTTACCCAGTTCATTACTTAGCACCATCTCCATCGCCGAGGTGATCATCGGGTGTTCCCAGTTGATAAAGGCGATGTCCTCGTTTGCGAGAGCTGTCTTCCTGTCGGTGCTGATCGTCATGCCCTCTTCATTAAGCACAGGAAAGTGGTGCTGCATCGATTCAGCCGGGCGGATGATCAGGCTGTTGGCACTATGGATCTCGCTATCAATGCCGTAACAGTCAAAGAGCTGTTCCATGTATTCATCGATCTGCTGGTTCTGGTTATTTGTTGCTAACTCATTAACCAGTCGATGGGCGATGGTGGTGCGACATGAGTTGTATTCCAGTAACAGGTCACGACCATTATGCATCTCATCAAGATAGTGCTGGTGTATGGTGGCTGTGGTGTTGATTAAACCGGATAGCTCTTCACTTTCGGTATCCATCTGGTGCAGTGACTCCAGCAGCTCTTCCTTTACCTGGCTAAAGACCATTGCCCCGGCCGGTGTGGTCTGCTCAAAGGCATTCAGGCCATCGTGATACCACCGGGTCATAACCTGTTGTGGGCTCTGTTCAAGGAAAGGGACATGGATCTTAATGGTCTGCGTCTGACCGATACGGTCGAGTCGACCAATGCGCTGTTCCAGCAGATCCGGGTTTAGGGGCAGATCAAACATCACCAGATGGTGTGAGAACTGGAAGTTGCGCCCCTCACTGCCAATCTCGGAGCAGATGAGTATCGGTGCCCCAAACTCCATGTCGGCAAACCATGCCGCAGCACGATCACGCTCCAGTAATGACAGCCCTTCATGGAACATGGCGGCCTGTATGCCTGAGCGCACCTTCAGGGCCTGTGCCAGATCAATCGCGGTACTGGCGCTGGAGGTGATAATCAGGATTTTATCGGGGCGTAGCTCCTTTACCTTTTCCTCAAGCCATTTTACCCGCGGGTCGAAGACATCCCAGTCCGGCATTTTGATATCGGCATGATGCTCATAAAGGCGCTCTGGCGAGAGCAGGGCCTGAGGGTCGTTTATTGCGCTGTTGGCAAATCCCTCCAGTACGGCTCTGTACTGCTCCGGTAGTGGTAACGGCCAGGTGTGCAGCTGGCGCTGCGGGAAGCCCTTGATCGCCGTTCGGGTATTACGGAACAGCACACGTCCGGTGCCATGTCGGTCAAGCAGATGAGTGATGAGCGACTCCCTCTGCTCACTTTCAAGATGTTCATTTTGTGCAAGGGCGTGAGCCAGATCCTGATGTTCACTTTCAGAGAGATAGCCTTGTATGGTGTTGATCTGCTCATTCGATAGAGGATCCCCCTCAATCAGCTGTTCAACAATAATCGCAATCGGCTCATACCTCTGCTCTTCTTCAATAAACTGTTCAAAGCTGGGGAAGCGATCCGGATCCAGCAGTCGCAGACGCGCAAAGTGGCTCTCCTTGCCGAGCTGTTCCGGGGTCGCAGTAAGCAGCAATACCCCTGCGATGGTGTTGGCCAGCTTCTCGATGGCCAGATACTCGGGGCTTGCTGATTCAGCTGACCAGTGCAGATGATGGGCTTCATCGACAACCAGTAGATCCCACCCGGCTGTGAGCGCCTGCTGATGCCGCAGTGGATTGTTTGCCAGTGATTCGAGTGAGGTTATCACCAGCTGTTCTGCATGGAATGGATTATCCAGTTCGCTGCTCTGTTCAACGGCAATGCAGCGCTCCTCATCAAAGAGGCTGAAGCTCAGGTTAAAGCGGCGCAGCATCTCCACTATCCACTGATGCAGCAGGCTTTCAGGCACCACAATCAATACACGCTGTGCCTGCTCGGTCAGGATCTGCTGGTGCAGAATCAGTCCGGCCTCAATGGTTTTACCCAGACCGACCTCATCAGCGAGTAGTACACGTGGGGCATAGCGCTTTGCGACCTCATGGGCGATATAGAGCTGATGCGGGATCAACGCCGTGCGAGCACCGGTTAGTCCGTAAAGCGGTGATTGCTGGATGCGGCTTAAGTGAGTGAGTGTTTGCGTACGCAGGTTAAACCATTTGTCGGCATCAAGCTGGCCGTTAAAGAGACGATCGGTAGGGCGGTTAAGGCGGATGTGGTGATCCAGCGCTGCTTCTGGTAGTGATGCTGTGGTTCCTTCCTCCCGATGTCCATGGTAAGTAATTACACCATGCTGTTCCTCTACACGTTCCACCTTGAGTGTCCACCCCTCATAAGAGTTGATGGTATCGCCGATGGCAAAGGTAATGCGGGTCAGCGGTGCGGTCTGGAGTGAGTAGGTGCGGGTCTCACCGGTAGAGACATAGTGAACGGTAACCGTGCGTTGATCGACCTTGAGCACGGTGCCAAGGCCCATCTTCAGCTCGGCATCACTAATAACGCGTTGTCCGGGAGTAAACGGATTCAATTGTTGATAACCTCAAAAAGCCGCTTGTTAATGGGTAGAAGCGTTACTCTGTTCTGTGCTGATCTCCTGCACCAGTACAAAGGGTGCTGAAACCACTGCCCAGAAGCTTGTATTATTTTTATGCCAGCGCTGTGCGTCTATATCAGTTGCTTTTGCCACTTCACCACTGGTTAGCCATACCTCAACCGCTTTTCGATCATCTCGGGCAAATTTTAGCGCAACCTCAATCAGGTCAATATTCGGTGCAACCGTGATCACTACACCACGGGCAAAATGACGTGCAAGTTCTTCCCAGCCGAGCTTGCCGGTTTCATTGTTCAGGCTCAGACGTAATTCATCATCTGTCAGGTCGTCTTTGTTTTTTGGAAGTTCGGGCTCTGTCATAACAAAAGTTGGTTGTGAGTGAGTTAGTAATTTTAACCTAAGTTCCAGTGTCGGAGTCAAAAAGACTCCGACACCGGAGAGATCAGGTGATAACAGTTGGTTTTTCGCGACCGGTGTTTGCCTCAATTCCGATCAGATCATTTGCAATCTGAATAAATGTTGCCAGCTGTTGCTGAGTATCATTGGCATGTTTGGACGCATCCGGTTCGTACTGCTCAATATAAACCCGAAGCGTTGCTCCAACTGTGCCCGTGCCAGAGAGACGATAGATAATGCGTGAGCCGTCAGTGAATCCAATGCGTAAGCCCTGGTTGGCGCTCACACTGTTATCAACAGGATCGGTATAACTGAAGTTATCCGCATAAGCGACTTCATGTCCGGACAGGGTTGTGCCAACCAGGTCAGCCTGTTTGGCTTCAACAGCGGCCATCATCTGTTTGGCGATCCCTGCATCTATCCCCTCGTAATCATGACGGGTGTAGTAGTTGCGGCCATATTGTTGCCAGTGTGCTTTGACCAGTGTAGCAACCGGCTCCTTTTTAACCGCGAGAATATTCAGCCATGCCAGCACTGCCCACAGGCCATCTTTTTCCCGTACATGGTCAGATCCGGTTCCAAAGCTCTCTTCGCCACAAAGGGTAATACGTCCATCATCGAGCAGGTTGCCAAAGAATTTCCAGCCGGTTGGGGTTTCATAGCAATCCAGTCCCAGTTTTTGCGCTACCTGATCCACTGCGCCACTGGTTGGCATCGAGCGTGCCACTCCGGCAAGTCCTTTACTGTATGCCGGAATATGTGTTGCATTGGCTGCAATTACCGCAAGGCTGTCGGATGGAGTAACGAAAAAGTTATTCCCCAAAACCATGTTACGGTCACCATCGCCATCAGAAGCTGCACCAAAATCAGGGGCGCTGGCGCTAAACATTTCCGCAACCAGCTCTTCAGCATAAGTCAGGTTAGGGTCGGGATGCCCACCACCAAAATCCTCTAATGGGATGCCATTGATAACGGTGCCTTCTGGCGCTCCTAACTGATTCTCAAGAATAGCTGTAGCGTACGGGCCGGTAATGGCATGCATCGCATCAAAGCGCATACGATAGCCACTGTTAAACAGCTCTCGGATCGCTGCAAAATCAAATAGTTCAGCCATCAGCTCTACATAATCATCTACAGCGCTGATGATGCGGACTTCGCACTGTTCGATGTTTGTTGAGCCTATGGTATCCAGATCAACATCGGGGTTATCGTCAATCAGATACTGACTGATAGACTGGGTTACAGCATAAATCGCCTCGGTGACCTGCTCCGCAGCAGGGCCGCCATTGGCGCTATTGAATTTGATTCCGAAATCTTCATCAGGCCCGCCCGGGTTATGGCTGGCGGAGAGAATGATTCCACCCTGGGTCTGGTATTTACGAATCACCGCCGAAGCAGCAGGTGTTGAGAGTAAACCACCCTGACCGACAATGACTTTAGCTACGCCATTGGCAACGGCCATGCGAATAATGGTTTGGATCGCTTCACGATTAAAATAGCGTCCATCACCACCAACGACTAAAGTGCCGCCTTTTAAAGCCGCCTGGGTATCAAATATGGCCTGAACAAAGTTTTCAAGGTAATTTGGTATCTGGAACTGCTTAACCTTTTTTCGTAATCCTGATGTGCCGGGACGTTGGTCATCAAACGTGGTGGTTGTTACTGTTTGCAGTGCCATTTTGTTGGTTACCTCTTGTGAATGTGCTCGAGTATATAACCCTCTTATTATGAAGGTTTGAGCGTGTTAATACCATTTCTTAATTACTTTTCACTTGGATATTGAAACAACGTAAAATAGCCCCACTTTTTCTATTCGATTAACAACTACCCATATATTTATAGAGGAAACGGTTAAAAATGACTGTAGAAGCTCAAAAAGAGACATTAGGATTTGAGACGGAAGTAAAACAGCTACTTCACCTGATGATCCATTCACTGTATTCCAACAAGGAAATTTTTCTACGCGAGCTGGTTTCAAATGCATCTGATGCCTGTGACAAACTGCGCTTTGAAGCTCTCTCTGACGATGCGCTCTATGAAGGTGACAATAATCTGAAAATCCGTATCGAGTTTGATAAGGATGCTAAAACCCTGACCTTGCGGGATAACGGTATCGGTATGAGTCGTGAAGAGGTGATTGAGAATCTGGGAACGATTGCCCGTTCCGGCACTAAGGCATTTATGGAGCACTTAACCGGTGACCAGAAAAAGGATGCCCATTTGATTGGTCAGTTTGGAGTCGGGTTTTATTCATCCTTTATCGTTGCCGACAAAGTCACGGTAACTACCCGTCGTGCAGGTCTGACTGCTGAACATGGGGTTAAGTGGACATCAGCGGGAGAGGGTGATTACACCCTGGAGAATGTTGAAAAGTCCGATCGTGGTACCGAGATCACCTTGCATTTACGCGATGAAGCTACTGAATTTACCGATGGCTGGCGCATCCGTTCGATTATCCGTAAATATTCCGATCACATCACGTTGCCTATTGTGATGGATAAGGAAGAGGCGCCAAAAGCAGACGATGAGAAAGATGATGCGCAGACGGTTGTCCCTGAAGAAGAGACGGTCAACAAGGCTTCTGCACTGTGGACACGGGCAAAAGGTGATATCAGTGAAGATGAATATAACGAATTCTATAAACATGTGAGCCACGATTTTGAAGATCCACTGGTTCATAGCCATAACCGGGTTGAAGGTAAACTCGAATATATCTCTCTGCTCTATATCCCTAAGCGTGCACCTTTTGATTTATGGGATAGAGATCGAAGCCATGGTATCAAGCTCTACGTAAAGCGCGTATTCATTATGGATGATGCCGAGCATCTGATGCCAAACTACCTGCGTTTTGTTCGCGGGGTGATCGACTCTAGTGATCTGCCGTTGAATATTTCCCGCGAGATCCTTCAGCACAACCATGCCATTGATTCAATGAAGAATGGTTCGGTTAAAAAGGTTCTGGGTATGCTGGAAAAGCTAGCGGAGAAAGAGCCGGAGAAATACAAGGAGTTCTGGGAACAGTTCGGTAAGGTGATGAAAGAGGGTCCAGGAGAGGACTTTGCCAATAAGGAACAGATCGCCAAATTGTTGCGCTTTGCCTCAACCCATAATGATAGTGATGAGCAAAATGTCTCACTGGCAGATTACATCAGTCGCATGAAGGAGGGGCAGGAGAATATCTACTACATTACCGCTGACAGTTTTGCAGCAGCAAAGAATAGTCCACACCTTGAGATCTTCCGCAAGAAAGGCATTGAGGTACTGCTGTTGCATGAACGTGTGGATGAGTGGTTAGTCTCATCATTAATGGAGTTTGATGGCAAGCAGTTAAAATCAGTCGCCAAGGGTGAGCTGGATCTGGGCAAGATGGAAGATGAGCAGGAGAAGAAGCAACAGGAAGAGGTTGCGAAGGACTTTGAAGATCTGGTTAAGAAAGTTACCGAAGCGTTGGGAGAAAAGGTCAAAGAGGTACGTATTACTCATCGTCTGACTTCATCCCCTGCCTGTCTGGTGACCAGTGAAAATGAGATGAGTGCAAACCTTGAACGTATTCTGAAGCAGGTGGGTCAGGATGCGCCTGATATCAAGCCGATTATGGAATTGAATCCGGAACACCCGTTAGTGGTTAAACTTAAATCTGAAGAGGGTGGACGTTTTGAGGACTTGACCTCAATTCTGTTTGATCAGGCACTATTAGCTGAAGGTGGACAACTGGATGATCCGGCTGCGTTTGTTAGCAAGCTTAACCATATGTTGCTTGAGATGAGTTCATAAGGAGAGGGTGATGCCTAGTTACGATTATCATTGTCCTGCTAACGGTCAGGTTGTTGAAGTTAAACACAAAATGAGTGAGAGACTCACCACCTGGGGCGAATTGTGTGAGTACACTGGTGCAGATCTGGGTGATATCTCGGCGGATAGTCCGGTTGAAAAACTGATTAGTGGTGGCAATATTGTCAGTCGTTCCAACATGGGTAGTGGAACCCCGCCAGGATGCCCAAGTGGCGGTTGTGGCTCAGGGATGTGTGGTCTCAGTTAAACACAAGCCCCGCAATAGCGGGGTTTTTTGTTGTCTGGGTGGTAAAAAACGGGCTCGATTTTTCTCACCAATAGGGCAGCAAAAAAAGTTAAAATGGCAAAAATGATAGACAGGTAGTTGTTATGAGTGATTACAAAACATTTAAGGCATGGGGGCACTGCATTGATTGTCACTATGAAGGGATCCTGTTCTACACCCATATTGATGGGGAGGATTACAATGACAATGAGTCGATGGGGGTGATGCTCAAGCAATACTGTCCTGCCTGTGAAACAGAAGAAAATGCTCTGATCCCAAACAACTATTATCAGGAGATGTTACAGGCAGTGGTCAATCCTGATGAGTGAAGGACAAGTTCGAATTGATAAATGGCTGTGGGCAGCGCGATTTTACAAACATCGTAAACTGGCTCAAGAGGCTATTAGTGGTGGACATATTCATTTGAACGGGCAACGGATCAAACCTGCCCACCACGTTAAAGTGGGGGATGAAATTGTGATCACCAAAGAAAACCTTATCTATACCGTCACCGTTACCGCAGTAGCAGAAAAGCGTGGTCCGGCATCAGTTGCAGCTAAGCTTTATAAAGAGTCAGAGGCCAGTGTCCACAAGCGTCAGGAGCAGATTGAGATGCTCCGCTTGCTTGCTTCATCTTCACCCAGGCCAGCAAAACGACCCGATAAAAAGCAACGGCGTAAAATCATCCAGTTCAAACAATAAGCAATCGAGAGTTGAAAAATAATATAAGGTCTTTATATTAGTAAATACTTATAAACCATATTGAGCTGACTCTTTCAATTTAACGTTTAGTCACTCACTACTTTTTAACCTTCAGGAGAATAGTATGGCTAGCGTAGAAGTAACCAAAGACAACTTTGATGAAATTATCAGTAAAAACGACTTTGTAATTGTTGATTTCTGGGCACCCTGGTGTGGCCCTTGTAAACAATTCGGTCCGGTCTTTGAGGAAGTGTCAGAAAAGAATGAAGGTATTGTCTTTGCCAAGGTCAATACTGAAGCTGAGCAGGAATTAGCCGGACATTTTCAGATCCGTTCTATTCCTACACTGATGATTTTCCGGGATCAGGTAGTGATCTATTCACAGCCAGGTGCGCTGATGGGCGGTCAATTTGAGCAACTGATTACCCAGGCTAAAGAGCTGAACATGGATGATGTTCGTCGTCAGATTGAAGAGCAACAGGCTCAGGAAAAACAGGACGCCTAATCAGTAATACCTTTAGTGATTAAAAATAAAAAGCCCGATAGTGTGAACATCGGGCTTTTTTTATGCACGCGGCCGCGAAGCGGCAGAACACCACGGGTTTACCCGTGGATGAATGAGCCTGCCGTCTGTATGCTGTGTAGATGGACGTATTCTTTACATCACATAGTGTCTACAAATTACAGTACCACGTGATATGGGTGACCAAATACAGACGGCAGATCCTGAAGCCTTTTGTCGTCGATTACTTGAAAGTAGTGTTACCGAAGCTGCTACGAAGTATGCCAGGCGTGATGATAAAGACGATTGGCTGTGATAGAGACCATATGCATATGGTTATAGTAATACCACCAAAGTATGCGATAGCAGATGTCATGGGGTATATGAAAGGCCAATCGGCTTCTCATATGAGAAAGACATTTAAATGGTTATCGAAAGTGTATTGGAAAGAGAATGTCGTATGGTCGACTGGCTACTTCGTAAGTAGCGTCGGTATAGATGAGGAAATCATCCAGCGATATGTTGAGCATCAGGGGCAAAAGGATTCAGGTCAGCTCCGGATGGAGCTGTAACGGTAAGAACCCCGGCTTTAGCCGGGGGAATCTATGCTGTTAATCAAAGTTGGATGCGGATATCAGGAATATCACTCAATTGATGAATTGATTTAGGTTTATCCAGGTCTATAGTTAGGTACTAGAAAACTAAAATATTGATATTCCAAGGGATATATTTTGAATTTATTTGCGAGTTTAAGACAAAAGTATTCGGTCAAAGAGTTAGTTGTTATTACAACAATAATAGCAGTGATCCCGTCAGTGTTCATAACACTTGTCGTTTCGTTTATATTCGATCTTGATTTTCAGGGTTATATGATTGGCTTACTACTTTCAACCATCATCCCCGGGATTGTCACTCCAACTCTTACCTATAATTATTTAGTCCTTTTTGAAAAGCTGGAAGAGGCACATAAACTGGTTCTGTTTTTAAGCCGCAGGGATGATTTAACCGGTATTTATAACCGTGCATACACCTACGAACTGGCGGAAAGGGAAATAATCCTGGCTCAGCGTCACGACTACCCATTGTCGGTGATGATGATAGATGTTGATTTTTTTAAAATGATTAATGATCAATACGGACATCCGGTTGGGGATGATGTGTTGATTCAGATTGTATCATTGATTAAAACCGAAATACGCGACAGTGATATTCTTGGTCGCTATGGTGGTGAAGAATTTGTTGTGTTTCTCCCTCATAGTAATAGTCAGGATAGCTATGAAGTGGCTGAACGCATTCGTCTTGCGGTTGCAAATGCCCCGTTTGTTGCAGGCGACGAGACTCTGTCGGTGACAATTAGCATAGGAATTAAAATGATGGATGAATCAGCACAAAATATGGATATCTTAGTATCATGTGCGGATAAAGCGCTTTATGCAGCCAAACAGGCGGGACGGAATCAGGTTATCGATGCAGATCAACTACTCTCTGACTCTTCATAAGGCTTTTTCTTAACCACTGCAGTTAAGCGACTATTGGATGCGATGTCGTGCCAGGTGCGTTTTTCCTTATCAAACAGAGACCATAAAAATCCCAATCCGAATAAGCCGGTCGATATAATCGCAATCGTTGCCCGAACCAGTGCCTGCTGGTAACTGATTGCCTGACCATCCAAAGTTTCAACCCGAACTCTCCAGGTTTTCATTCCAAGGGTTTGCCCGCCATGAGTCCAGAACCAGGCATAAAAAAGATAAGTTACGCCAATAAAGTAGAGCGTTAAAAAAGGATTAAAACTCCTCACAGCTTCCCCTCCAAGAAATGGCAATGTGGCAAAACTGGCTAACAGTAACATGCCAAAAAGTAGTACCAGATCATAAAAAATAATTGCTATTCGTTTAAGCAGGGAACAGGGGATGGTTTGCTGATCTTGTTGCATCGTGGTTTTTACCTTGGTGATTTCGCGCCGAAGTATAACAACTCTGATGATTTATGCCTAAACAGGGGGCATTTTTTTGACGAATCCTATATCATTTCCTCCTGCAAAAAGCGTTTAAAAGGTTCATAAACATGCTTGTACTTCGTGGTTCCCCGGCATTATCACAATTCCGTTTAGATAAGCTGATGGCACAGATCAAGGCGACTGACTCGCACATCGGTCAGATATATGCCGAATACCTCCATTTTGTCGATGTTAGTGTTGAACTGAGCGAAGATCAGATGCACACCCTGGAGAAGATCCTTCATTACGGCCCACGAGCACAACAGCAGGATGCTAGCGGAGAGATGTTATTAGTGATCCCTCGTGTGGGCACTATTTCACCATGGGCGTCCAAGGCGACCGATATTGCACATAACTGTGGACTGGAAATGGTTCACCGTATTGAGCGTGGCACTGCTTTTTATGTGGCTACTACCAATGGAGATAAGATCTCCACCAAGGATTTGATCCTGCTAAAAGAGCTGATTCATGACCGTATGATAGAGCAGGTTATTTCTGATCCTGAAGAAGCTGCTGCCCTGTTTGAGGCTCATACACCTTCAGCGTTACGTCAGGTTGATATTCTCGGTGGAGGAAAAGAAGAGCTGGAAAAAGCCAACAGTGAATGGGGGCTGGCACTGGCAGCGGATGAGATTGACTATCTGGTTGAAAACTTTACCGCTCTTGGACGAAATCCTTCCGATGCCGAGTTAATGATGTTTGCCCAGGCAAACTCTGAACATTGTCGCCACAAAATCTTTAATGCGGACTGGATCATAGATGGACAGGCACAGAATCAATCCCTGTTTTCGATGATTCGCAACACCCATCAACAGAGCCCTGAAGGAACGCTATCTGCGTATAAAGACAACTCTGCGGTAATCAACGGATGCGAGGCCGGAAGATTTTTCCCAAATTCGCAAACAGGGCAGTACCACTACCATCAAGAGGAAATGGCCATTTTGATGAAGGTGGAGACTCATAACCACCCGACAGCGATTTCACCATTTCCCGGTGCTGCAACCGGCTCCGGTGGAGAGATCCGTGATGAAGGCGCAACAGGTCGTGGTTCCAAGCCCAAAGCGGGTTTAACCGGGTTTTCGGTTTCCAATTTACGTATTCCCGGATTTGAACAGCCATGGGAAACCGACCATGGAAAACCCGGACGCATTGTATCCGCACTCGATATCATGATCGATGGACCACTGGGCGGTGCTGCCTTTAATAATGAATTTGGTCGCCCGGCGATTAACGGCTATTTCCGTACCTATGAAGAAGAGGTGGTTGGCCCCAACGGCAAAGAGGTTCGTGGTTATCACAAGCCCATTATGCTTGCCGGTGGCCTGGGTAATATTCGGGTGGAGCATGTTGAGAAGAACCCAATCCCAGCAGGTTCAAAACTGGTCGTTCTGGGTGGTCCGGCCATGTTGATAGGTCTTGGTGGTGGCGCTGCATCATCAATGGCTACAGGTGAGTCAAGTGAAGATCTCGATTTTGCATCGGTTCAGCGTGGTAACCCAGAGATTGAGCGCCGTTGTCAGGAGGTGATCGATCGCTGCTGGCAGCTGGGTGATGATAACCCCATCATTTCTATCCATGATGTTGGTGCCGGCGGTCTTTCCAATGCCATGCCGGAGCTGGTCAACGATGCCGGGATGGGAGCAATCTTCAAGTTACGTGAGATACCTAATGATGAACCGGGAATGTCACCGATGGAAATCTGGTGTAATGAATCACAGGAACGCTATGTGATGGCGATTGCTCCGGAGGATATCGAACGCTTTGTTGCGTTGTGTGAGCGTGAGCGTTGCCCCTATGCAATCATCGGTGATGCTACCAAAGAACAACAACTGGTTTTAAATGATAGCCATTTTAATAATGATGCTATCAATATGCCGATGGATGTATTGCTGGGCAAACCACCAAAGATGTTGCGGGATGTGAAAAAGGCATCCTTTACCAAAGATCAGTTCAATCCACAAAGTGTTGATCCAACCGATGCAGCATATCGTCTGTTGCGCTTGCCTACGATTGCGAACAAAAATTTCCTTATTACCATTGCTGATCGCACGGTGACAGGTCTTGTGGCGCGAGATCAGATGGTCGGTCCATGGCAAACCCCTGTAGCTGATTGTGGGGTCACCGCCGCAAGCTATGATACCTATCAGGGTGAGTCAATGGCTATTGGTGAACGCACCCCAGTTGCCCTGATTAATCATGCTGCAGCTGCCCGTATGGCAGTCGGCGAGGCTCTGACTAATATTGCGGCCTCTGCGATTGAGGATATTCGGCGTATTGTCTTATCTGCAAACTGGATGGCTCCTGCGGGACACCCTGGCGAAGATGCCGGTCTTTATGAAGCGGTTAAGGCTGTTGGTATGCAGATCTGTCCTGAACTAGGGATCTCGATACCTGTAGGTAAAGACTCAATGTCGATGAAGAGTGTATGGGAACAGGACGAGATTGAACGCTCGGTAACTGCACCACTGTCGTTAATCGTGACTGCGTTTGCACCTGTGAGTGATGTACGTAAAACCCTGACCCCTGAACTTCGCACCGATGTGGGTGACAGTGATCTGATTTTGATTGATTTGGGTAATGGCAAACATCGTATAGGTGGCTCAGCTTTAACCCAGGTATACAAAAAGATGGGTGCTATTGCCCCGGATCTGGATAGTGCTTCCCAGTTCAAGAGTTTCTTCTCTGCTATCCAGGGTCTAAATCAGGAAGGAAAGATTCTTGCTTATCATGATCGTTCTGATGGTGGCCTGTTTGTCACCGTTGCCGAAATGGCCTTTGCATCTCATTGTGGTGTGACTATTGAAATTGGCGAGATGGGCAATGATGCCAACGCGATACTGTTCAACGAAGAGTTAGGTGCAGTGATTCAGGTGCAACATTGTGATACCGAAGAGGTGCTCTCTTATCTACGTGAGAATGATCTGGGTGACTGTAGTTATGTGATTGGTCAGATCAATGATCTCGACCAGATCATTTTTGAACATAATAGTGATCTTCAAATCAAGGAATCACGTGTCGATTTGCAGCGTGCCTGGTCTGAAACTACCTATCGCATGCAAACGATGCGTGATAATGCCGAGTGTGCCCAGGAAGAGTTTGATAGCTTGCTGGATGTGAATGACCCGGGTATGAGTGTCACTCTTAGCTTTGATCTGGATAGTGATATTTGTGCACCATATCTTTCAAAGAAAACAAGACCAGCCATTGCCGTGTTGCGTGAGCAAGGTGTGAATGGCCAGATTGAAATGGCAGCAGCGTTTGACCGTGCAGGCTTCAATGCTATTGATGTGCATATGAGCGACATTATCAGTGGTCGCCGATCACTGGATGAATTCAAGGGACTGGTTGCCTGTGGCGGCTTCTCTTACGGTGATGTATTAGGGGCAGGTGAAGGTTGGGCAAAATCAGTATTGTTTAACAGCCGTGCGCGTGATGAGTTTGAAGCATTCTTCAAACGGGATGACAGCTTTGGACTGGGTGTGTGTAATGGCTGTCAGATGATGTCAAACCTGCATGAGTTGATTCCGGGTACCGAGCAGTGGCCACACTTTGTTAAAAATATCTCAGAGCAGTTTGAAGCACGGGTTGCAATGGTTGAAGTAGTCAAATCACCTTCACTGTTCTTAAGCGGTATGGAAGGCTCAAAAATGCCGATTGCTGTAGCGCATGGAGAAGGTCGGGCTGAGTTTGGAGTGGATGCTGATCCTGCCGAACTATTAAGAAACAAACAGGTCGCACTACGATATGTGAATAATTATGGTGATCCAACCGAAATTTATCCGTCTAATCCTAACGGTTCACCGCTGGGTATTACCGGCCTGACCAATTCTGATGGTCGTTTTACCATTATGATGCCGCATCCCGAGCGGGTGTTCCGTGCGGTGCAACATTCATGGCATCCTGATGAGTGGAGTGAAAATGGATCATGGATCAGAATGTTCCAGAATGCCAGAGTCTGGGTGGGATAGGTGCCGGAGTGTTATAACAGAATATAAGAGAATGCTTTCATAATTTTCTTATGTGCTGGATAAAAAATATAAGTTGCTGAAAAGGCTAAAGTCTGACAAAAATAGACAGCTTTTAAAAACAGCGTTGACTCAACTAACTTAAATAAAATAAATAAAGGGGAACAAAATGGCCGATCTGTTTTCAGATGAGTGGATGAAAGGTTACATGGATGCATGGAATAACGAGCCAGGACTATCAGGTGCACTGGCAGAAATCGGGTTCAACTCAACCATTGGTTATGGCTTTGATGGTGACGATGCACCTACAGGTGTGATTACTATTGAAAATGGTATGGCTGTCGCAGCAGGTGCATATAATGGTGAAGATCTTAACTGGGATCTACGTGCCTCAGAAGCTAACTGGAGCAAATGGGTCGCCAAGGGTATTGGTATGACCGGCCTGGGTATGGCGTATGCAACCCGCAAACTCAAATTCAATGTGGGTGACTATGGAGCAATGATTAAAGATCCACGTATGGCGGGTCCTTTTATCAAGAGCTTTGGAGCCATGGGTAACGTGTAATACAAACCCGAATATGAATACTCGAAAGGCAGGTTTATCCTGCCTTTTTTGTTTGCGGTCGAAGACAGAACACCACGGGTTTACCCGTGGATGAATGAGCCCGGAGGCGGTATGTAGTTGAAAAGGAAGTACGAGTCTCCGGCCATAGTGCTGGGTAAAGATGGCTTACTCATACCCTTAATAAAACAACTAACGGAAGCCGCATTAAAAGCAGAGTTGGATGAACACCTGGAGCAGGATGAGCAACCTAATCGACGTATTGGCTCCAGTAAGAAAACCATCAAAACATCCTCGGGTAGCTTTGAACTAAACACACCCAGAGATCGTGCCGGTAACTTCGAACCTCAACTGGTCAAGAAAAACCAGACATTTCTAAACGATGAGATTGAACAAAAGATCCTCTCGTTATTCGCATTGGGAAAGAGCTATCGAGATATCGCTTCTCATATTGCTGATTTATACGGACTGGATTTTTCCCATGCCACCATCAGTGCTGTAACCGACAAAACTGATCCCCGAACTGAAACAATGGCAACAGCGACCATTAGAAAGCCTCTATCCGTTTGTTTGGCTGGATGCCATTCATTACAAGGTCAAACAGGATGGACGTTATGAGAGCAAAGCTGTTTACACCGTTCTAGGTTTAAACCTTGAAGGCAAAAAAGAGATTCTGGGAATGTTCATTCGCTCTGATCCACCTAACGACACTTATTCAGAGGCCGTTGAAGTCACATTTGATACTGATGAGATTTCATTGAAATCATTGATATCCATTCATCTTGCAACGCATGCCAGCACCTCGACGCATAAGATGCGTAACAAATATCGAAGTGCTATATATGTTTTAAACGACAGGCAGAGAAATGATGCAACAAAAGCCCTTTTAGAATTATCGGACGAGTATGATGTGCAATTTGTTACGTCAATAATCTTGCATCAGGGCTTTAAAGTGTCTGATGAACGCTTTCAAAATTACTACAGGCGAAAGCCTGATAAACCATTCTGCAAGACCTATATCGATCCCAAACTGGTGAAATTCCGTCAGCGATTTTCCCAATTAATAAAATGAGCCAAAAATCGGTGTCACACAAATAGGTGTCAGAGAGTAATTGTTTCAAATACTAGAGATTACTGGTCTCTGGAACCTATTATTACTGAATAGAATGCATTGTTTTTATAGCACTATATCCAGACTTATTCTGAACAGTTCTTGTCGTAATATAAATAATAGCTGTGCGTGGTTCCTATTTAAGCGTATAATATAGAACTAATTCGCACCATATGTTGAGCTCACTGGCTAAACACCATCACCCGCATTATTACGCCCTACTATTCAATAGATAATACCGGGCCGATTCTAAATATCTATTTTTTTACTCTGCTATTACCACTGAAAGTTGGTAGAAGTTTAATCTTAGTCCTGTTCGACTGATATGAAACTGCCGTGCGCAGAGTATTTTCATCGATAAAAAGAAACGGAATGTATTCGAACTCATTTTATTTAGTGAGTACGGGTATTGATTAATATATCTCAGTTCACTTATAGGAACACAATGGCTACAAACAATGCTGAAGTTCAAGGGTTACAACCTGCAATTCTTTCTTACCTAAAAGATTATGCCAACATATGCTCTCTTGCTGGGTTGGTTGGCACATTATTAGCCATTTACTTCAGCGTTATCGGTATTTTCTATGCAGCAATGATCGGCATGATCTGGGCTGTTGCTTTTGACTGGGCAGACGGACTGGTTGCACGAAAGATGAAGGGGCGCACAGATAGCGACAAAACATTTGGAATGCAACTGGATTCATTAATTGACATTGTTAACTATGGCGTTGCTCCAGCTATCCTTCTATTAAGTTATGGAAAATTCGATCCCATATTTCTACCAGGAGCTTTTGTAATAATCGCTGCCAGTGCGATACGACTGAGCTACTTTAATACATACGGTCTTTCTGGTGAGTCGAAATACACTGGACTGGCTTTAGACAACAACAATATCATTCTCGTTTTTATATTTTTATTTGAAATATTTTTTAGTCACGAAACCTTTTCGGTCATTCTCTATATGAGCTGTCTTGTACTAGCAGCACTGAATGTATCTCAACTAAAAACACCAAAGCTTTCTTACAACCCGATAAATGTCTATATCCTCTCGATTTATACGCTTGGAATAACAGGCATTTATAGCTGGAAGCTTTTATAAAAACAGTGCAATCGGTACACACACTAACAAAGTCATTTTGACTTAGGAGTTAAATAACACATGATGGTATATACAGTAGGAACTTTTGATTTGTTACATGTGGGTCACCTGGCATTATTACAGTACTGTAAAACTTTGGGCGACGTACTCGCAGTTGGTGTTGCCTCTGATAGTGTGGTGAACTCTTACAAGCCTAATATTCCAGTTATCCCCCTCGATCAACGAGAGGAGATGCTAAAGTCTTTAAGTTGCGTCGATATTGTTCGCCCCTATCATGAACTTGAGTATGTATCTGCGTGCAAACAATTAAATGTGGATATCTTTGTAATTGGAGAAGATTGGGGGAATAATCCCCATAATATTGCGGTGGAATCTTATTTAAAATCCAAAGGTAAAAAGATTATTCAGGTTCGTTACAACCCCCGTACCTCATCTACAAAAATTAAAGAAAATGTCATAGCTCAACTTCATCGAACCACCTATTTAAAAGAAGTTGTTGCTTAATCTAAACAACAATATCTAAAAAGTAATTAACACATTTGGTTAATAGGGGACTGGTTAATAGGGGACAGACCCTGAGGAATCCCCACGAAATAGTCAATCCGATCAATTAGTTGT
>RRYU01022687.1_pt1 | contig 58245 bp, 56 predicted proteins | sample 2162651 | NCBI WGS metagenome assembly RRYU01 (sample SAMN10267283, study PRJNA491782) | microbial mat metagenome | isolation source: biomat in the production well | place: Japan: Minami-Kanto gas field, natural gas well KTG3 | collected 2017-06 | reverse complement strand
CCCCCCACACGCGCGGAGAGCCCACGTGCGAGCGCTGCATGGATCTCGGCGAGGGTTTTGGTTTGGGGTGTCGAGTCGCGCGACACCCCACTTGTGTACTGATTCCCTGGCATCGACTGGTCGCGGCTGATGCCGAGATCGGGGAGGGTTTTCTTAAAAGGTGTCGAGTCGCTCGACACCTTTTCTTTACCTCTTCCCGGTCCAGGGCAGTTATCGCGAGTCGCAATCTCCCCCGCTTCCTGCCCGGCCCGCAGCAACTCACCCGCGCGGCGTTCGGCCCTGAGTCGCATCCTGCCGGCGCCGATTTCGGGCTTGCACTTCGCCTGCCGGTCGAAATCGAAAAGTGGTGGGTTAGGTGCCTTTTGGTGGGTTGATTCCGGCTGACCCGAGCAACGTTTCCCGGATTTCTGCCGGTCGGAATAAACCCACCCAAACCCACCCACCCAACACCCGCCGCAGTGGCGGGGTTTGTGCGCAATCTGTGCGCAGTACCCGCCGCGTGACCGCTCAACTGTGCACTATTCGACACACTTACTGACACCCTAAGTCTTTGAAGTGTAAAGATCCGCTAGTGTGTGGTGTGGTGGAAAATGAGACAGGGGCAGGACTCATAATCCCTTGGTCCTAGGTTCAAATCCTAGACGGCCCACCAACAGAGGATAGGAAATCCAACCGCCTTCGCCACGATATCCCTTTGCCCAATGGTACTGTCAAGCCCCAACGGAAGCGCCTGTTGAGCAGCCAGGGCCGCCCGGCTGCCCGAAATCGGCCTGCGACAGCGTGTTGGAGAGGGCTTTTCCGGTGGGGTCGTGGGAGCGTTTCCGGAAAGCAACCACAGCGGGGCCGGCAGCCTCTCGGTGGACCGCTTTACCAGGACACCCGCTGATCGTACTCGTGCTCCGGCGCGGGCTGGGCGTCGGGATCGCCGGCGGAACCTGCTTCGGCATCGATGGCATGCTCCGTAGCGTCTTCGTCCCACTCCGGCGGTCCCGGCGCCTGGGCGATACGTGGCGGGGTGGCGGGTTCACCGATGTGCTCCAGGATGGCCCGAACGTCCACCGCCTCGGTGATGAAGGCGATGATTCGCATCGCGGTCCCGCACCGAGGGCACGTCAGCGGAAACGCCTCGTCGATGCGCGCAAGCAGCATGACCCAGAGGTAGCGGGCGGGGGACCGCCAGATTTTCTCGGGCGGATCCTCCGCTGCGGTTTTCACCGCCCGATTGGATGCCGGCGCCGGCGCCACGGACTCGGGCGCCAGAGCGTTGACGGCTGAGCGCAGGGGCGAGTTCGGGGCGAGTACGCCATAGTACCGATGCCGGTGTTGCCGGGGCGGCGGGACCAGCGCGGCGGTCCGTCCGATCAGCTCCAGCGTCGAGAGGATGATCTGGGTGCGCCCGTCCGGACCCGGTTTGGGCAGGTGATAGATGAGCCGCTGCGCGTCGAGTTCCTCCAGCCGATCGGCGGCGAAGGAGGGGCGAGCGCAGTCGCGCAGCAGACGTTCCAGACCCGGGCGATCGTTGGCGGCGATGCGCACGCTGGCATCCAGCGAGAAGCCGCCGCCGTGGTCCCACGCTTCCATCTCCTTACGGGTCTGGACATCGATCCGGCCACGGCGCACGAATGCCCGCAGGATGCGTCGGCGGATCTGGGTTTGCACCGTCCGCACGGCGTCCCGATCGAGTGCCTCCGTCGCGATGAACCGAACCCCCTGCGCCGAGTCGGGCTCGAACACGCCGTCGATGACGACGACATGGAAGTGGGTGTGTTCGTTCAGCACGGAACCGAACCGGTGAATGAAGGCCACTGCCCCGGTTCGTGCCTGGGTACGTGCCCCAAGGCTGCCGCGCAGGTGCTTCTCGACCGCATCCAGGAAAATGCGCAAGGCACTGTTGAGGGCTTCGTGGTCGTGCTGAAGGTGATAGCGTAGCCGCTTGGGTACGGACAGCACCCACTGGCGCACCGGCACACGGGGCAGGACGTGATCGGCCAGATGCGCCGCAGTCTCGGCCATGCGCCGCGTGTTGCACGACGGGCAGACACCCCTGCCCTTGCAGGAGAAGGCGATCAGAAACTCATGGCCGCAGTCGCCACGGCGGGCGCGGGCAAAACCGTTGGCCAGGATGCCGCACTCGAGAAAGCGCCTCAGTTCGCGCTCTGCATGCGGGGTCACCCGCTCCTCCCAACACTCGTCCCGACAAGGTCTCCAGGTGGTTTTGCACCACCCGATAGAGCGGTGTATCAGCGGGGCGACGGGGACGGTAGTGAGCGGGGACGCATCCTTGCGGTTGGACGGCCATGTCCGTGTCGGTGTCCGTGACGAGCAGCAATACTGAGACTATAGACAGTATTCTCGTTTCCGCTACCGGTCGGCAGGGCTTGCTGTCGATCACGACGACGGATGGGCCACGCTACCGAGGTGTACGGACAACTCCTCGGACGGGACTTTAACCCGCTCGACTTACTGTTGTTACTGCGAACGGTCAGGGTCACTCCCCGGCCAGGGCCAATACGCGCTCGACGACGTCGACGGCGAGCCAGCCCCCATGCCGGCGGATACGCTCGATGGCCTCGGCCACCGAGTCCAGCTTCCCGCGCCGTTTGGTGTGCAGGAGCACGCCCAAGGCGGCTGTCAGGTGAATGACCTGGCTGCTATTGAGGATGATCACCGGCGGCCTCGGCGGCAGCGAGGTCCCCGTCCAACTCCCCAGCGGCTACCTGGATGGTGGATACCCCCAGGCGGCCGAGCGCGGCAAGAAAGGCCACCCGTCCCATCTCGATCAGGCCGGCAGCCTGCCCGGAACTGAGCCTGCCGGTCTCGAACAATTTGGCGGCCATGGCTAGACGCGCCTCGCGCTCGAACTCCGCACGGGACATGTGCAGGGCATCGGGGAAGGTCTCGGGGTAATCGACGGACAGGGTGTTGCTCATGACCAAATGTTCGGGGGTGCGCTGGCGTGTCGGCAATGTTCGCCCAATCGACCGGGTGAAGCCAGGGCCGCGAGGACTTCCGGGGACAATATGTGTGATTCGTGGAGCTGGCGAGTGTCTGCTGTCCACGCGACTGCGGACCCCGGCGGCAAAGCACCAGTCTCCGGAGCTGGCCGCAAAGCGCCCATCGACGCCGAGGTTCGCCGCCGCTTGAAACCGAGGGGTGGTCAGCGACCCGGAGCTGACACTCACAGTGCTGCACCTTGTGGCTGCTCGGCGATGGAAACCGGTCATCGGGGATGAAAGGGCAGTCGAGACGGGAGCAACGCTCGCGATTTCGTGGTCTGGCCCCGATTTCCCCCGATTTCGTGGTCTGGCCCCGATTTCCCCCCGTCCATCAGATCGATCGGCGGGGCGCCGTCACGCGTGGCCTCTTTCGTTGCTTCGCTCGTGAAGGTACCGGTCGTGACGAACAGACCCCGGTCCACTCAGGCGCGAAAGATATCCACCTTGGTCTCGAGACACTTGCGCAGACTCAGATCGGTCGCCCCGACGCCGTACCAACTTTCGGGCTTCTGATAGAAGTCCAGTCCCCGCCCGATCTTGACGGTCCAGCCGTTGTCGATGCGGATCTCGCGGTCGTGCAGGTTGGGGTTGAGCTTGACCTCGAGCACCACGTCCAACTCGAGCAGGCTTTGCTTGAGGTCCTCCAGCTTGTCGGCGATGTCCGCGAGCTGGGTCTCGTTGTCGTAGCCGGTGACCAAAAGTATCTGCTTGACCGTGCCGGGTTTGAGCAGGGTCTCGCAGACGCGCACGAAGTTGGTGATCTGGTGCGGTAGGCGGATGTAGGGATCTTCGATGACGACTGCCTTGGCGCCATCCAGATAGGGTCCCAGGATCGACTCGTAACTGTAGCCCATGGCGCCGTAGGTGATGGTGTAGTGTTGTTCCTTGAGGCCGGCCGTCGCCGTTGGCTCCGATGTTCGCGCGGGTGACGCCCCGAATGTGACCTCGAGTGCGATCGGTGCCTGCGTGGGTTTCAAGCCCGTTGGGTCAAGCGGCGTCGGCAGATCTTGTGTCGCCCCGGCCTTCGCGCCGAGGCCGCCCAGACGCCGGCGCGCAGGCTGCTGCGTCGCGAGTGCATCTTTGGATTCCGGGCAGAACACGACGATCTCCGCACCGTCTGCGTTGAAATAGGACAGATTGATGAGTGCGAACTCATCGTCCGGCTTGCGTTTGTTCATCTGTTCCTTGACGCGCCGGCGGCACTCGATCGCGTAGGCGACATAGTCCTCGAATTCGCCGTCGGACGGGGCACCGTTCGGATGCAGAATCTTCAAGAAGGCACAAACCGTCTTCTTAATGCCTTTCTCGTCGCGCCCCTCGATCGCCTGGCCGAGACGGATGCGCTTGCCGACCTCCTCGTAGCGGTTGCTGTGCTTGAACTGATGGTGGAATGCCTCGGCCAAATAATCGGTAATGAAGCCGTATCGGTCGGTCAGGAATGCACTGCTGTTCTTCGGCATCTCCCATCCCGGGATGTAGGCGGCGAAGCGGTCCATGATCGCCAGATCCAGCTCGGGCGGCAGCGGCTGGAAGAGGTCGTACTCGGTGGAGTTGACCACCTGCTCAACCGACAGATCGATATTGCCGACGAAGCTCAGGCTGGCATCGGCGATGACCTCCGCCCCGCGCGAGAAACGGCCGTTGGCCATGAAGTCCTTCATGATCTGGATGGTGTCCGGATCGCGGATCTTGATCCCGCCGACCTCGTCGAAGGCGACCGTGTCCCAGAAACCAACCAAGCCGACCTTGCGCCTGGCATTGTTGTAGAACAGGGTCGCTTTGGTCGCCTGGCCACCCGAGATCAGGGTCGCATAGGGCGAGAACTCGCTGAAAAAGTAAGACTTGCCGGTACCGCGAGGCCCGAGCTCGATGTAGTTGTAGTTGGGCTCGACCAGGGGGGCGAGACGCGCGATGAAGTGCAGCTTGACTCGAAGGTCGAGCTTCGTCGGCTCCAACCCGACCGAGCGCATGATGACGTCGAGCCATTCGTCGCGGGTGAAGGCGTTGCGGCCTTCGGCGTACCGCGCGAAGTCGAATCGCGAGAGCTGGATCGGCCGCAGCTCCTCGATATAGAAGGCGTAGTCGTCGTCCTCGATATCGTTGTGCGAGACCGTGATCTCGGCCCAGATGCCGCCTTCGAGCAGGCGATCGTTGTCGCGGTAGAACTTCTCGCCGATGGCGATGCGCTGCGAGTTGAAGTTCTCCAGCGACGCCCAGTGTCGCTTCTCCTTCTCGACATAGCGCACATGCACCTTGTCGATGAATCGGTGTTTGCCCTTGGTCGCCACCTTGGATTGAGCCGCATTGGCCTCGTCCGGGCGCACATAGTTGTCCTGCAAGGTCGCCAGCACCGCTTCCATGCCGGCGTCCATCTCGGCCTGATCGTCGCTGGCGCAGAAGCGCGCGAGCAGGAACTCCAGCACGAAGGTCGGGACATTGGTGCCCTTTTTGATCCGATGCAGCAGGTCCTTGCGCACCACCTTGCCGTCGAAGGTGCTGGTGAGTTTGCGGTCGAGTGCGTCGAGATCAGTCATACCGTGTAGTCCGTTTCCAGCTTGATGGCGCCGTAGCTCGCCAGGGTCACCGGATTGAGTGCCTTCACGGTGAACTTGCCTTCGAAGTCGGGATCCATGCCCAGCGCAATCTGTTTGCGCTGACCGGGCAGCAGGGTCACGGCGCGATTCGCCGGATTCACCTCGACCCCCGGACGCGGCTCACCGATCACCTCGCCTTTGGCGTCTTGGGCCTCGATCAAGAGCTCCACCCCGCCTTGAGCCGCGATGTCGTCCGCATGGAAGAGGTCCCCCGTTTGGGTATCCTTGCCCAACAGCTCGATCTCGATGACCGGGATTCGGGTGGTGATGCGCGTCGCACCGTTGCGATAGGAGAGTGCGACCTTCACCTTGGGTGCGTCGGTCGCCGCGCCGGTCGCCGCGCCGGTGTCGAGGCGCGCGATGAGCACCGGAACGACCGCCTCGGCGAGCGAGGCGCCACCGTGGAAATAGAGATAGCCGGCGCGGTAGGGCGCCATACTCCGGGGCAGCGCGGCCCGGGCGAAATCGCCGCGGATGCCCAGTTGCTCGGCGTTCATCAGGATGCTGTGTGAATCCGCCGTGCCGTGGCCCAGCAGGATGCGATCATGGGCATTGACCGGCCAGTGGCCCTCGGGCCTGCGGCAAACATCGCCTGCCTCGGACTGACCGTTCAGAAAGAAGCCATGATCGGTGGCGATCACGGCCTCGCGGAACCCCATCCCGCGGAGCTTGTGCAGCGCCACCCGAATCAGCTTGAGCGTGCCGGGGATCAGGCCGAGCGTGCTCTCGGGGCTGGTCTCCAACTGTTTGTCGATCTCGGTGGAGCGCAGCACCAGCAGGTCGACGGTCTCGGCCAGCTTGGGGTTGCTGCGGACGAATGTGTTCAGCGGAAGCTCGGCAAAACGGTCCCCGAGTCGTTGTCTGAAGATCGCCATGCGTTGGCCGACCGAGCCGAGCGCGGCCCCGGCAAGTTTGGGGAGCAAGGCTCCGTCCTCCAGCGTCAACGACAGTCCGGCGCGCGCACCCGGCAGCAGACTCGCCATCCCGACCAAGGTAATGCTCGGCAACTGGGCATAGGCGGCCTGCAGCTCGATCGGACCGTCCTCGGCGAGCTGCTTCTCCAGGGCGGCGCCCAGCTCGTAACGCAGTGCATCCACCAACAGATAGGCGACCTTGCGTCCGCGCTCCTTCAGCCGATCGGCGACAAGCCGATCAAAGACGTCCGCGTTGGCCAGCCGGCCGCTCGGCGGCCAGCCCGTCGTCTCCAGGTGCTTCATAAAGACGCCCTGCACCTTTTCGGCGAGTCGGCGATACCGTGCGCGGGCCTGGTCGATGACCTCCTGCATCACCCCATGCGGGTCGAGGACATCACCCACCGCCTGCTCGAATTCGCGCTGCAACCGGTCGGCTTCGCGCAGACTGCCGAGATAGAAATCCAGCAGAGCGGTCTGCGAGCGCGCGTGCTCGGGGAGTTGGCGCTCGCCGTCCTCGCAGACCTCGACCAGGGCGAGTCCCGCGCGGACCAAGCCCCACTGCTCCTGGCTCTCGCCCTTGCCGATCCAGACCGAGTCCTTCTGGCGTGCCAGCACCCGGCGCGTCCTGTCCGGATCATTGGCGGTGATGCCCAGAATGGCGTCGCGCAGAAAGGTGCGCTCCTCGAACGGGAAGGTATCGCGCTCGCCGAGATCCGCGATGGCCGCGCACAACTCGGCCAGCTTCAGCTCGGTCTCGATCGCCTCGGCGCGTTCGATGTAAGTGACCCGCGCGCCGGGGTCGGTGCGCAGACGCGCGCACACATCTTCGACGATCGGGCGTGCCGCTGGCGGCGCGCGCGGCACACCCGTCAGGCTCTCGGGCAACTCCGACGGCAGGTCGAAGACGAACTCGCTGAACAGCACATAGCGCCAGACCTCATCCGCCAGGGCGGACCAGGTCTTGCCGCGCGTCTTCAGGCTCAGGCCCAAGGTGGCACGCAGGAAGTGACGTGCCTCCTGCACCCAACCGTCCTGTGTCTTCAGCGCGGCGATTTGGCTTGCGCTCGGGGCCAGCAGCGCCACCAGAATCTCCCGGCCGGATTCGACGCGCAAGCTGGCCCGCAGTTGGGGCCAGCTCATGCCGCCACCGATGGCATCGATGACCGCAAAGCTCGGTCCCGCCGGAGATTCCGCGAACACTTGGCGAATCTCGGTGGCGTAATCCGGCCTGGCACGCAGGCACAGGCTCAGATAGGCGTCGCCATCGTCTCGAGGAAAGACCGCGCCGCATTCGGCGTACAGCGCGAACGGGTCGACCTGCTTCTGCTCGTCGGTCTCCGGACGCTTGCTCGGCACATAGATCAACACCCCGTCCAATGTCGAACCGCCGTGAGTGGAGCTCTGCCCGACCTCGCGCAGTGCCGACAGCGCCGCCTCGCGGCTTTCAATGCTGCTTTGCGAGGCATCCACCACGCGCACCGTCTCGGAGACAAGGTCAAAGCACACCTCGCGATAGCGCCTGTCCGCGTCGTAGACCACCAGGCAACCCGACTGCTTCAAAGACGGACGCAGGACGCTGTCGCGGATGAACTCGGCGATGCTCATTGCCATGCCCCCGCGTAAGACGGCTTGTGGCTCACGGAATCACGTCTAATCGTCTTGTGGCGCACGAAACGGCCATTCATGCACCACAAGCTCGTTTGTATCGCATCCGTGAGCCTCAAAATACATCCCTCCCCTCGGCGACATTCAGCAACGCCGGAAAGCACAGCGTGGCCGCTCTGCGTCCGCCGGCTTCCATCAGCACGCGCAGCAAGCCCGCCTCGCGCAAGGCAGGTACGATACGTTTGGCCGTCGGCCCGGGGATACCGCTGCTTGCGACAAAATCGGAGCTTTTGAAGATGGGCCGTTCGAAGATCCAGTCCAGAGCATGGATCGCATACTGAGAGCGAATCAGATCCGCCACCTCCCGCTTCATCCGCTCGTAAAGGCCGAGGATGGCGGCTGCTTTCTGTTGGTTCTCCTCCGCTTGGGTCTTCAGCGCACCGAGGAAGAACCGGCACCAGCCGGTCCAGTCGCCATCGCGCGAAACCGCCAACAAACGCTCGTAGTAAGCGTCGCGATTGGCCTCCAGAAAGGCGCTGACGTAGAACATCGGACGCTGGATCAGACTGTTTTGCCACATGTACAAGGGCACCAGCATTCGCCCCAACCGGCCATTGCCGTCCAGGAACGGATGCATGGCCTCGAATTCGGCATGCAGCAGGGCCAGTTGAACCAGGCGATCAGCCGCATCCTCATGAACGTAGCGTTCCCATCGACTCATGGCGTCGAGCAGTTTGTCGGCTGCAATGGGCACGAAGCGCGCCTCGTCGATGGTACAGCCGGGCGGGCCGATCCAGTTGGGGATACGCCGATATTCCCCCGGCGCCTTGCCATGGCCACGCACGCCGGAGAGCAACACCTTGTGCGCCTCGCGGATCACCCGCTGCGAGAGCGGCACGTCCTCCAGCATCTTTTCGGCCATCCGCATGGCGGCGCGGTAGTTGAGCACTTCGTGAATGTCGTTGCGGCGCTCCTCGCTCAAGCCAGGTGTATCGCCTTCGGCCTCGAACTCCAGCACCTCCCCCATGGTGGCCTGAGTGCCTTCGATGCGCGAAGAAAGCACTGCCTCCTGGGTGGTCAGCGGCGAGAGCAAGACCGCCGCATTGGGAATCGCCGCCAGCGTGCCGTCATAGCGCGCCACGGCGGCCGAAGCCGGGCCAAGCAGCGGGATCAACTGCACCCAATCGAGCTCGGCAGGTGGAAAGCCGCCCGAGTGATAATGAACCGCCATCAATAGCGCCTGTCCGCGTCGTAGACCACCAGGCAACCCGACTGCGTCAACGACGGACGCAGGACGCTGTCGCGGATGAACTCGGCGATGCTCATGCATTGACCTCCGCCGCGATCACGGCGGCTCTGAATGCCTGGAAACTCGGCGAGGCATTCCGCACGGGATCCATATGCCGCACCACGGAGCGGGCGCACTCCAGCTTTCGCAAACCCGTACTGAAATAGCCGGCGCGCTTCAACACCCGCTCCAGCGACTCCCAGGTGCCGCCGACGATCGCATCGGGGTCACGAAACCCGGCTTTGCTGGGAATGGTTGCTGGCACGCAGGGATAGGCCGCCCGCACCGCCGGCCAATCGCCGAAAAACCAGGCTTCCAGTTCTTCTACGACGATTCTGTTAACCACCTGGAAGCGCTGGCCCATGGCCGCCGTCTTGGTCAATAATCCAGCACGACTAGCCATGGTTTCCAGACGCTGCTTGAGTCTCTTGCAATCGTCACCGTCGCGATCCACCAGCACCAGAATCGCCCAGGCATCAGGCAGCCATGCCGCATAGCCTGCCAACCGTCGTGGTAAATGTGTCAGCAGATCGTCTTTGCATTGGAAACGCCGGATTTCAAACTCGGTATCAACCAGCATCTTCGGCAACAGCCCCTCCAACACCGCCTCCATCGAGTATTCTTCGACAAACACAATGAGCTTTTCCAACATCAGCCCCGTCTCCGCGTCGAGGTCGCGGGAGCACCCTGATTGACCAGCGGATCACCCAGTCCAAAATGCCCTTCCATCCATAAGTGGCCGAGCGAAGCGCCAGCCTGAATGAATTGGGGAATCCCCTGAATATCGCTCGCGCGGACCGCCTGAGTAAAACCTTGCTCGTCACGATATAAAACCCGCACTTCATCCGCGCGCATGGCATTGAGCAGGAAGGGAGAATGCGTGGTGATCAAGAGTTGCGAGCGTTCCGATGCCGCACGGCATTCCTCGGCCAACTCGGGCAGCAAGCGCGGATGCAGAAAATTCTCCGGCTCTTCAATACCGATGAAGCGCGGCGGCTCCGGATCGTAGAGCACGGTCAGGTAGGCCAGCATCTTCATCGTTCCATCTGAGGCAAATTTGGACAGCACCGGCTGTGCGAAAGGAGCGTCTTTGATCTGTAACAGCAAGCGCCCATCCGGCATCGGCTCCGCCTCGACCCGTTCTAGACGAGGAATGCGTTGACGCAACAGTGAAAAAATCTGCTCCAGACGATCCGGGTGCTGCTCTTTCAGGTACTGAATGACATTCGGCAGGTTCTCGCCTCCCTTGCTCAAGCGTTCCTGAGGACCGGCTTCCGGTTGGTTGCGCGTGGAGTCGATGGAGAGATAGGACACATACCAATCGGTAATGAATTCGCGCAAAGCGGCCACGCGCGGATGCTCGGTAAACTGACCCAAGGTGTTGACCGCAATCAGGTTCGGCGACCGCAGATTGGTCTCGACCCGCTTATCTTCTTCGTCGGGCGCCTCGCCGCTCGCGGCTCTCCCAAGACCGCGACGAAACTCCAGAAAGCGGAACGGTTGCCCCGTCTTTCCCCGACGCCACTGCAGCCATTCCTCGACGACCTCAGGGCCTTTGTTCCCCTCGTCGATGGCCAGGTGATAGGTGATGATGGGCGTTTTGGGTTTTTCGCGATATTTCAGCTCGAAAACAACCGGCCCCGATGCCTCCCGGGATTTCAGTTCCTTACCCCGACCACGCCGGTCCCATGCATGGCGCAAACCAAACTGAAAACACTCGGAGAGAAAATTGAAAACATCGAAAACGGTGGACTTGCCACTGCCGTTCGGCCCAAGCAGCACCGTCATCGGTGTCAGATTGCCGAGTTCCACCTTGCGTAACGCCCGGTAATTTTCGACCCGCAAGGATTCGATGCGGGGCACCCCTCTGATGTTTTGAGTGTGTCTCTCAGTCATCGAACCAGCTCTGCGTTTCCAGGTGTGGCGCGGGTTGAGGAACCGAGGTCACGGCCAAGCCAATGAAATCTCCATGCCGATCGGGCACTGTCAAGGCGAGGACCGGCCGTTTCTTCACAGCCCTGAGATCCGAATAGGGAAAGGGGATAAACACCAGATCGCCGGGACTAGACGTCATTCCAAGCCTCGTCGTCAATCGGATTATCCCAAACATGGTCCATGGCGGGTGCTTGCGCTTGCAGCAAATCCCGATCCGGCGTTGTTTTCAAACCATGCTTATGCTCGATAAACCCAATGAAATCGAGTACTTCCAGAGCAAGATGCTCAGGCAAGGCCCGGACTTCGTTATAGATCTGGTCGGCGATATTCATCGTTTGACGCGTCTCCGCGGATTTGTCGGTTTGGCCTCGGGCTCGATAAACAACGCATCCAAGCCATGCGCGATGGCCAGCGATTTGTCGGTTTTGCACTTCTCGCGCACCCGCTCGGGCCAGTAGTTCATGGCCAGATGCGCCCAGTCGTAGTCGCCTTTCTCCAGCTTGGTCCAGGTGTCCTTGAGCAGCTTTTGCCAGGGCTTGTGGCGGAACAGCGGCCACAGCGGGGCGGCGCTGATCTGAACCCCGTCGTCCTGGTTGGGCCGGTAGGTCGGGGCGATGTTCAACAGGGTGTCGCGCAGCTCGATCAGCTCCAGCGCGAAGGTTTGTAGCGCCTCGAACGCCTTTTCATCCTCGCGGGTGCGGGCGGCGCCCCGGTCGCGCAGTGCCGTCAGGTCCGCCTCGATGTCTCTGAGCTTCGGCTCGAGATAATCGTTGATGGCGGTGTAGAGCGTCTGGCTGCTTAGACTCGGATAGTAGAGCCACAGCGTATAGCGGCCGGACGCAGTCGCCAGCGGCCAGTAGATCGGCGCCTTGCGGCGGCTCTTGGAATAGCCTTGCAGATGGAAGGGGAAGAATTCCCGTTGCAGCCAGCGGCGCACGTCGGACGGCACCGGCACGGCGACGCGCTCCAGCACCGTCTCGACCAGGCGGGCGAGGTCATGCGGATGACCGGGGTCATCGACCAGCACGCTGGGATGAACGTGGAAGGGTGCGGCGCCCTCGGGCAGCATGCCGGGGCTTTGCGCGGGTAGCGGGTCGAACGGGTCGGGCTCCGGGGGTGGCTCGCGCTCGCCGGTCGCCAGACGCCAGTCGAAGCGACCGAAGGCGACGCCGACGGCCCAGGACAGCAAGTGGTGAGTGGCGAGTGGCGAGTCGTCGGTAGCGGCGGTCGCGTCCGCGTCCTCGTCGGGGTCCGCGCTGTCCGTGCCCGTGTCGGTGCGTTCGCCGCTCAGCGCTTCTGTTTGGTCGGTGGCGGAGAAGCCATAGAGGTCGAAGGCGATCCGGTCGATCTCGGCCTGGATGCGGGCCAGTTCCGCCTCGATGGCGGGCGGTTCGTAATCACCGAGACGGGCGCGCAACGCAGCGGGGAGCAGGAAGGCATGGGAGGTCTCGTTGACGGTGTCGAGGGTGCGTTTGAGGGACCACGCCCTTCTAGCTAGTGCTGGAGAGTGGAACTCCTGATACCGTTTGTGAAGTCCGCACGGTAACATGATGGATATACTCACCATCACTTGCCTCGACCTTTTCGCTATGGCCCGCTGTATTGCTGCCCCCATTGACCTGACCTGTAAACCCCGCCGTCGTCTCGAGGCCATCGTGCGCCAGCACAAGGCGCCGCAAAGGCTTGTGACGCGGGCGCGGATTATTCTGCTCGGCGCAGACGGCGTCGGCGTGCGCGAGAGCGCCGAACGACTGGGCCTCGGGCGTGCCACCGTCCAGCGTTGGCGGGCCCGGTGGCAAGCCAGCGCGGGCCGGCCGTTCCACGAGCGCCTGGCGGATTTGCCGCGGCGGGGGACGCCGCCAACGTTCACGCCCGAGCAGATCTGCGCGATCATTGCGCTGGCGTGTGAGGCGCCCGGCGACAGCGGCTTGCCCATCACGCACTGGACCCATGCGGCACTGGCCGCCGAGGCGATGCAGCGCGGCATCGTTGCGGAGATCTCCGCCCACTCGGTCGGCCGTTTCCTGCGCGAGGTCGATCTGAAGCCACATCGCACCCGCGGCTGGATCAACAGCCCGCGCGATGCCAAGTTCGAGGAGAAATGCCGCGATGTCTGCGAGACCTATCGCTTGGCGCCGGAGCGTGCCGCCGCCGGTATCGAGACCCACAGCATCGATGAGATGACCGGCGTGCAGGCCCTGGAACGCGCGGCGCCGACCCTGCCGATGCGCCCGGGACGCACCGAGCGACGCGAATTCGAATACATTCGTCACGGCACCCTCACGCTGATCGCCGCCTTCAATGTCGTCACCGGTCAGGTCACTTATCGCCTCGGACCGACCCGCACCGAGGTGGACTTCGCCCGGTGGCTGGCCGAGCTGCTCGCCAGCCGCAGCGCCACCGCGCACTGGCATCTGATCATGGACAACCTCAACATCCACGCCTCCGAGGCGATGGTGCGCCTCATCGCCGAGGCGATCGACTTTCAGGGCGATCTGGGCGTCAAAGGCAAACGCGGCATCCTCAAGTCGGTCTCCACCCGCGAGAAATTCCTGCGTGACCCGAGCCATCGCATCGTGATTCATTTCACCCCGAAACACGCCTCCTGGCTCAATCAGATCGAGATGTGGTTTTCGATCCTCGCACGCAAAGTGATTCGCCGCGGGAGCTTCACCTCGGTCGAGGATTTGCAGAACAAGGTTTCCGCGTTCATCGACTTCTTCAATACCACGCTGGCGAAGCCGTTTCGTTGGACCTATGAGGGAAAACCACTGGCGGCGTAAGCCATCCCAACGGTCTCGGGATTTCTACAGCGCAGCACTAGCAACGCTAGCTCGTTGAGAACGTGTCCGCCTAACGACGGAATCGGCATTTTTTGGATCAACCCGACCTCGTACTGAACTCCTCCAACCTTTCCAGCATACAAGGCAATAAATGAATCAAACGCAGTTGAATTAAAAAGTGCAAGAAGCCCACCTATTTCACCGTCGGGCGCGAAAGCCATCTTCCCGCCACTGCTGAATATGCATCCATCTGGAACAGCTTGTGAGGAAAACACAATCCCTCTCAGGGGCCATGTCATACCTCTCTTGAAATATGCCTGGGGATTGCGCATCGGAGCACCTGATCCTCCGAAAGGAATCCCCGAATTTGCATATAGCTCCTTCCCAGAAAAACCCCAATTGACAACGGCAAGTATATCGCTGTAATACCTAGAGTGTCGCCCACCTTTGACAAACGATGGCCATTTTCTCTCCCTAGATGCATCGGCAATATCGACTTCCCACCAGACCCTTACAAATCTATAATCATCAGTGGTGGACAAGCCAAATTTCACCGACCTAGACTTGTTTTCGAACTGTCCAGCCGCATGGAATATCGCCCGAATAGTGTCAGAACACCAATACGCGAACGGCCTTCCAGGCAATCCATCAAAAGTATCCGTCTCCACCTCGAAACAGCGCGGCTCACTCATTCCCTGCCGAACCCGCGCGCAGCTTTCGGCCAAGGCAGCGGCCTTGTCGGAGTCGGACAACAGACGCAGGAAGGTGGTCATGGTTGTCTCCATTGAGACAGGGCATACAGCGACATCACCCGTACCTCGGTCTGACGACAGAGTGGCTTCTCCGGACGCGCGAATCTCAGCAGCTCATCCACGCCAGCCCGCAGGGCAGCGGCCAAATGCAGCGCATCCAGTGGATTGATGTCATGGTGAGCCGCCAGATCAAGCGCCTGTCGAATCACCATCGCATCGATCGGGACATCGTCGGCGTTCTCCAAAATGCTCCGCATGAAGGACAGCTGGACCGATTGGCGGTAAAAAAGCGGTTTGGCCAGCACTTCGAGTCGCACAAGATCGCTGACGACGAATCGACGCCGTGGATCATCCAGTACCGTCCGCGCCCAGAGGCGGCATTGTTCATCGCCACGCCAACCGGCGATAAGCACATTGGCGTCGAGATAGCATCGCCGCTCAGTCACCAACCTCACCCCGACTGCGCTCGACTTCGGCCAGAATCTCGTCCAAATTCAGCTCGGCTGGAAGCGTGCCCTCCTGTTGCGCCTGTGCACGCAAGGCTTCCAACTGCGCCCAGAGCGCAGTGCGGGGCGGCACATCCGCAGGCACCGGCAAGATCGGCGCCTCGCTGTCAAAGGACTCGGGCGGGTCGATGACCAAGGCGATCCGATGCCGACCCGCTGTGACGCTACCCGGCAGGTGCAACACCAGGGGGCGATCTTCCTCAATGTCACATTCAAAGGTTAACGTCTGCATCATTCGCCCCCAGGGTTAAATCACCCGATAACGATCATGATTTTCGCGTCGATATAGGCCCCTAAGCCCCCTCGGGAACGGCTCAAAAACAACCGAAACACGTCGAAACACGTTCATCAAGGTGTTCACCTTGTTTCTGAATCGTCACTTAGCGCCTCGCTCTGGACGCGGTTTAGAGCCGATACTCGTCCAGCGGATCCGGGCTGGTACCCTCACCCCAGAGCCATAAGCCCGAGGCATCATCGCCCAGCACCCAAGCCACAACCTCCAGCGGATCCTCGCCGTCGGCCAGTTTCCGCTCCTCCTCGCGGATCAAGCCGAGGACGCCCCCGAGCGTCTCCCCGGCCCGTAAGCGCCGGGCGCTCTCGACGACCGACGAGATGCGGCCAAGCCGATGCGTGAGCGCTGCAATCTTCTGCTGCCGAGTACGCAGGGTCTCGACCAGAAACCCGATCAGGCGTGCCGAATCGCTCCAGCGTTCGTGCAGTTCCAGCCGGGTGCGTGCGATGGCCTCCGGCGTCAAGGCGCCATCGCGGAACTGATACTCGACGAACACGCCCTGAGCGAGGACGACGAAGAGCGTCAGCGTCCGCGCACATTCGGCATCCGCGCAATAGACCAGGGCACCCGTCGCATCGAGGTTCAGGATTTTGAAGTAGACGCGGATCCCCGCCGGCGCCCCGCCGATCCAATCGCCCGGGCGGTAGTGGTCAAGGATACAGTCGAAGCGCTTGGTCTGGACCTCCAGGTCCCGGCCATCCAGCTCAATGCGAAGCGAATCGAACATGCCCATCGGTCTTGCCCCCTCTCCACCGGCATTCTCATGGGTTTGACGGCCTTGATCATCGTTTGGTCCAACCGCTGCGGCCCCTGCGTAGTCAGGGCTTCCAGCCCTGATTCTGTCAGGCCAGGATGGCCTGACTACGCATTTAACGGCCGATGTGGGCGGTGGGATGATCGAGGCCGGTTTGACGAAGCGACTTCGCGCTCCTCGGTCAGTTAGGCAGCAAAACCTAAGGAAGCGTTTCAGACATTCCGAGAAACGAAACTAAGGCGGTTTCCGTGAATCGTCTTTCCGACTGCGCATGCGAACAAGACCTGTTGAGACGATCGGGGCGAATAAATTCGCCCCTACACGTCGGTAGAGCCTTTCCCGGAAATCGCCTTAACATTTTGCTCTTCAATTCTTTTCTTTGTGTCTCCGTGTCTCCGTGTCTCCGTGAGAGACATTCTCTTTTAGAGACACGGGCCGCTTGACCAGACAATAGGCCGCCGCCTCGACCATCGCATCGTCCATCACACCATGACCCAGATCGGCCATGACCTCGGGCTCGGCGATCCCCAAGACCACCTGCTCGCGCCACTTCTGAAAACTGGAGAGGAAAAAGCAGGTGCGCGAGGTGATGGCGCCGAGCCGCCCGCCCGGTCGCAGCAGCTCCAGCCCGCGTTCGACGAAGATCGCGAGCAGATCATTTTTACTGCGCGGATAGGCTTTGAGGAGGCGGTCCTTGGTGGCGATGGCGAGCGCGCCGAAGGGCGGATTCATGACCACCACGTCGAAGGTTTCGCGGCACAGGTCAATCAGGCGCAAGCCCTGCAACGCATCCTGCGCAAACAGGCGGCCTTGATAGGTCGACTGGGCTGCCCGGGCGAACTCGGTCAGTGCCGCGCGCAGTCGGGTCTCCGCCTGCTGCCAGTTCTCTTGCTCCTCGCGGGCGAATAAGTCAGTGCCTTTGCCGACGTAGACCTGGCGAATCAATTGCGGCAGCTCGCGTTCGACCTGGAGCAGCACACCCAGCTCCGGCAGGCCCTGGAGCAACTGCAGGGTCTTCTCGAACAGTTCGGCATCGTGCGGGTCGAGGTTGGCCGTGAACTGCCGACGCAGCTCACGCTCGGCCGGCGGCGCGATGGCGGCGACGATATGACCGCGCCCGACAGGCGGTCGGTCCTTGGCTTTGACGCCGGCCTCGTGCCAGGCGCGCTGCGCCCGCAGCCACAGCGCCAACGAGGCAATCTGCGCGGCACGCGGGTCGATCTCCACGCCGTAAATGTTGTGTTCGATGATCAGGCGCGGTATGTCGCACACGAATGCCGCTTCGTCCTCGTAGGTCTGGCTGAGCGGCTTGAAGGCTTGCCCCCTCTCCCCTGGGCCCTCTCCCGCGAGGGGAGAGGGGAATGAGAGTGATCCAGGGCCATGCTGTTGCTCCCAGGCCCAGGCCTCGCGATAGATCACGGAGAACAGATCGAAAGAATACAGGCCGAAATGCATGGAACCGCAGGCCGGATCCAAGAGCTTCAAAGTCCGCGGGTCTCGCAGTTTTCCGCCGGCCCGAGGGGCTTCGTCGGGCTTGATCAGGAGGTATCGGCAACGCTCGCGCAGACTGGTTGCGCCACCGGTGGCGTTGAACCAGAGACGGCCCAGGGTGTTGTCCACCAGGAACTCGACCACGTAGCGCGGGGTGAAGAACTGATTGCGCACCGCCAGCTCGCGGCTGTTGCGCGGCGCCTGCGAGGCATCGCGCATCGCCTTGCGCTCTTCTTTGGAATTGAAGTACTGGTAGATCCAGCCGATGGTTTCATCCTCGCTCCAGAGCGGGGCGAGGTCGGCATCGTTGAGCAGGTTCAGCACCTGCAGCAGCGCCGCCTCACGCGGGAAGAGGCGGCCCTGCGGCGAGTAGCGATCGAACAGTTCCGGCAAGTCCTGGCTCAGCTCGTTGAAGACGCTGAACAGATAGGTCCGGTAGGCATCCCCCGTTTCGCCCAGTCCGGTGCCGGCCAGCCGCGCATAGAGCTGAAACCCTTTCGCCTGGAAGCCGTTGCCGACCGATTCGACCAACAGCCCGCGCGCTTCGGCCAGGCGCAACGCGGCCAGACGGTGGAGCACCGTGAACGCCTGCTCGCGGACAATGCGGTCCAGCCCCTGCCTGGCATCCATCGCGCTTCCCGCGCAGTAATGCGCCAGGGTGTCGCGCAAGATGCGCGCGGTCTCGCGCTGGGCATCATTGATGTGACGCAGGCTGGCCAGCTCCGCAACGCTGCCGGCGCTCGGGTCCAACCCAAAGTCGCTCTGAAGTTGGCGAGTGAACTCCTCTTCCAGTATCCGGCGCGCGTCGTTGACGAAGCGCTGCAGGCGGTTGCGGGTGGGTTGGTCAAAGGCCATCGGGGTCGGGAAATTCCAGAGTAAGCCCCAAGCGCCCGGCATTGGCGCTTTGGTTGCGGTCCAAGGTCCAGTCGGCGCTGACCAGTGGTTCGGCATTTGACCCAAACCAGACCTTGACCTGAGCCGTGCCGGGTTCTCGAGTCATCAAGGCAACCCAGACACTGGTGTCGACGTCGATCATCAATAGCGATCCGACTGCCGCATGGCTTCCACGACCGACGCGCCCTCGGGGAGACCTGCCCGCAACGTCCTCACCTCTTGCAGAAAAGCCGCTTTGTCAAAGGGCTCCACCGCAACGGGGTGGAGTCGCAGGTCACCCGTCGGCGTGACTTCCACCTCAACGGCATCACCCGGCTTCAGATGCGCTTGACGCGCACATGAGCCGGGGATGCGCACGGCAAGGCTGTTGCCCCACTTGGCAAGCTGCATTCTCATCACGGGGACTCTCCAGGTTGTCTATCCACGTCTCTACGACCCCAGCTTACTCGTGATTCAGCGTGATGCGAATATCGAGTCCAGCATAGAGACCGAGCTGCGCCTTGATGGCCTGGAGTTCCAGAATCAGCGCGTCGAGGTCCGCGGCTGACCTGATGTTCAAGGGCACCGCGATCGACTTGGTCAGTTTGCCCGGGCCTTTCTCGACGTAGTCGGCGCGTTCATCTTCCACGCGCTGGCGCACCCGTTCCTGGCCATCGCGCTGGATGAAGCGCTTCAGGTCTTCCAGCGTGCTGTTGATATCATAGTCGCGGGCCAGCAGCTTCTTGAGTCCGGCCAGATCCGGGGTTCCGGTCAGCGCGAGCCGGTCCAGCCTGGCCACGACGTTGCCGCGTTCCTCTTGGGTGAGCTCTTCCCATTCAGGGATGCGCTGCAAATCCTCGACACCCTCCTTGAGGCGTAACCTCTGCTGCTCGGACAGCCTGATAACGGCGTCGCGCACCCGCGCCTTCACGTGGGTGAGCTGTGAATTGAAATCGGTGGCGTGCTTGTAGAAATCCTCTTTGCCCAGGCGTTCCGACAGGGTTTCCAGGTCTTCGGCGAGCTCGCGGCGCAGCTCCCCGGGCACGCCGGTGTCGGGCAAGGCATCGATGTCCCGGCGATGGGCTTGGAGATCCCGTAAGGTGGCGTCCAGGCCGTTGTCGAGGGCGCGCTTGACGTCGAGCGCCCAGGTGAGATTGTCGTAGAGGGCGGAGGTTTCGGCACCCAGGCGCTGAGGTGCATCGGAGGCATCGGTAAAGAGGACATCGGCGATGTCCTGATTCAAGGTGCGGATGCGCTCGCCGCCCGCCAGCCCGATGCCATCGAGCTTTTCGGCCAACGAGCCGTAGTCATGCTGAAACCGCGGAAAGTGCTTCGCCGCCGCCTTGCCGATCTCCTGTTCCAGTGGAATCACCATGTCGCCGACCAGTTCGGTGAGCCGCTCCGCTGCGCGACCAAGGGTTTCGATGGAGGGGCGTTCATCGCGCAGTGCGACGCCGATGTGCTTGAAGGCGTTGTTGGTCTTCAGTGCATCGATGGCCTGCTGGCCGGCGGCCGTGACCTCTCGCCCGGACACCTTGAGCTTGATTTCACCGGCCATCAGCATGGCGGCGAGGATGTAGCGCGTGGTATCCGGCGACCAGCCGAAGGGATCGTTGCCGAAGTCGTCGAGCAGGCGTTTTCCGTCGATCGTGCCGCGCTTGTCGATGTAGTCGCGGATGCTGATCATCGCCTTGTGGTCGGTCTTGAAGGAGGCGCGACCGGCGACCGTCTGAACGAGGCCGAGCGGGTCAAGGCTGCTGCCGATGGCGGCAGGGTTGGCAACCTTCAGGAATTTTTCGGCGGTGTCGGTGCCGGCGCGCACGGGCGCTTCGACATACCGGTCGAACACCTGGTCAGCCACATCGGCGAGCAGCTTTTTAGCCGCCGACAGCAGATCGGCATCCAGTGCCGAGACGGCCGTCGCCTGACCGCGGAACACAAAGGAGCCGGCCTGCAGCGTTTGCTTGATCTTGCTCCGGAGTTGGGTCGCGAGCTTGGCGGCGCGATCGAGCTGGCCGGTGCAGTAGTCTTTGACCTCCTGGTCGGGCTCGTTGCGGTGCAGCTCGGCGATGCGCTGGCAGCGATAGATGTCGTTTGCGAGATCGCCCAGATCCGGGTTGGACCTGGCCAACAGCCCGATGATGTTGCGACCGGCGCGACTGCGGGAATCATCCAGCATGCGAGTCTTGGCAGCCTCATAGTCGCCGGCAGGGACCAGCTCCACGACTGTTTGAATGGTGTTCTGTTCACCGGCCAAGCTGGCGATCGCGCTGCCGTCTTGTACCTTCAGTCCGGTGGCCACGGCCATCGTGCCGTGGAGGCTGACGCGGGGCAGGGGGTCGTAGGATTCGCGCAACGCATCGTTGAAGATGCGCTTCACATCCACCGTGCGCAGCGCAATGGCACCGCGCTCTTGTTCGATGTCGCGCAGCTTTTCGCTGAGGAAGACGAGCCTGCCATCCTTCTCGCCGAGCGGCACATGCACATCACCCAGCATGTCGTCCACGGCTTGACGCACCGCATCGAGAAGCGACGGCGCGGTGACGGATGGGTGCATCAGGCTCGCGACATTCTGCACCGACACCGGCAGGTTACCGAGAATCTGCAACACGGCGACCGACTTGGCGATGTCCTGGTGAAGCGGCGAATCCGGGAAGCGAATCTGAATCTTGCCGACCGCCTGGTGAATGGAGGTAAAGGCACGACGGATGTCCTTCTCAAGCTCGTCGTACAAGGTGACGGTGGTGGCAAGCCACCCAATGGGTTGATCGGCCATTGCCTTTGAGCCGCCTTCGCCCTTGAGCACGTCCTGGATCACCTTGATGGCGGAGCGCAGACCGATGCCGCCGGTTGATTTGGCGAGGGCGCCGAGCAGGTGCAGCAGAATGTCGAAGTGGGCAGGAAGGAACGGATAGAGCTTGATGAAGCTGTCCTTGCTGAAGTCCGCATCGTAATACTTCGCGTCCTGCAATTTCGTGTTGTGTCGCAGCGCCTGGCCGTGGGCATCGAACAGCGTGTCGAGCACTGCGTCGCCGGCCGGTGATTTACCGAGAAGACGACGGTAGCAGATCTCTTTGATATCGCTCGACTCGAGGTCGATCTGAATCGGGAAGCGGTCCTTGAGCTTGTAGAGCTTATCGGAATTGATCGCGGCGCGCGGGTCGTCCTCGGTCAGGGTCTGCTGCGCGGTGGCGATCAGCCAGACGCGACCGCGGCCGAGACGCTTGAGGTTCTTGGCCAGCCCGTCGAGGTTCAGGATGAGGTTGTCGCGCGACCCGACATACTGGCCCACCTCGTCGATGATGAAGATGACGTTCGGCTTGCCGCTTCTGGCGCGGACGATGTCGATCATCTCCTGCACGCGCTGGTCCTCGAACTGGAAATAACCTTCCGTGCTCGAGGAGAAGGCCCTGCCATCCGGGAAGAGCGCCGGGTACATCGCATGCGCGATCTTGGGGATCAGGGCATCGATGGCGAGCGGGTTGTTCTGGATATGCGCCCAGGTCGCGCCCGGCAGGTCTGCGGCAAGGCGCTCATGCAGCTCTTGGGTGCGCCCGTCCTGCTCGACCTGACGCTCGAACGCGGCGACCTTGAGGTTGCGCGAGTACCCGGCCCATTGGAGCACCTTGAAATACAGGACCGTGGAGACGTCTTCCATGGTGGCGCCGGCGAGCATCTCGCTCGCCAGATCGAGCATCACCACGGCGGCCGGAAAGCGTTTGGTCACGGTCGCCAGCAGTGCCTTGGTCTGCGGCCGATTGAGTCGGTCCTGGAAGTGCTTGAGGAAGGGGAGCCCGTCGATCCGACACCGGTCATCGAAGGCGAGCCCCAGATATTTGCTGAAGGAGCTCTTGCCCGAGCCATAGAACCCGGAGAGCCAGACTGCGATCTCGATCAGCATCTCGGCCCCATTGGCATCGCCGGCGTCGATCGCCGCGGAGATGGCTTCGAGCAGCTTGAGGAGCTGTGTCTCGATGCTGTCGGTGACGATGTATTCCGAGATCTCGGTCTTGAGCCGCGCCGCCTGCGAGACGTCGTAGGTAATGACCTTTTCGATGGTGCGGTCGATGGCCTTGGCGGGGTCAAAAAGGCTACGGATGGTCGCGGTGTGTTCCATACGGGTCTGATCTCGGTTCATCCGCCGACATGGACGGAGCGGTAATTTCCATCCGCCGGGTAGAAACCCAGGAACTTCAGGCTGGTCTTGCCTGCCCGGATTCCGGGGTAGAGGAAGATGACGGGCACACTCAGCCGCCCCTGGAGTTTGCTCTCGATGGCACCGATGCGCAGGTACGGATGCAGGGCTTCCAGATCGGTGACCAGAAGCAGGGCATTCGGTTGGCCGGCCAGCCCCTCGATTGCGCTCTCCAAGTGCTGCAACAAACCTTCCTCGCGGGTCAGGATGTCTGCGATCGATTGAGAGGTGCGCGCCCAGTCGAGCGGGGCGAGCTGATCCTGCGCCACGCAGAGCCCCCATAAGGGGTCGGCCTTCAACAGCGTCCAGATCGCCTCGGCGAGCGAGTAGCGATGCACCTGCCAGCCATCCTGTTGCAGCTTGGCGACCCAGGCCGGTGTTTGGCGCTTTACCGCGAGGATCTGTGATGGCGGAAAGACCAGGTAGTAGATCGGCTCGAAGCCGGCATGCCCGATCTCCCGGCCGTGGCGGATCCGCTCGCGCAGCTCATCGAAGTCAGCCTTGAGCGAGGACATCGCAGAGGGCCTCCATGGTCGGGTGTGTCCAACTGATCCGCACCACCTCGCCAGCTGCCTGGACGATCATGAGCCCTTGACGGGCTAGCCGCTTGAGCAGGTCAAGGACGTCCTCGCGAGCCAGCCCGAAGAGGGCCCAATCGGGATGCGAGAGTAGGGCGTTGTCGCCGACGCCGGCCAGGTGCAGGTCGTATGCGAGGTAGGCCGCAACGGGTGGTGTAATGCGATAGGGCAGGATACGGCGAGTCGAGCGCCGTCCAGCCTCGAGCAGGCCGAAATCGGCGCAGCATGCGGTGAGATAGCCAGCGACACGCTCCACGATTTCGTCCGACCAGCGTTTGACTGTCTTGCCGTCGTCGATCGCGCGTTCGACAAAGACGCGGGCGAGTGGATTGCTCAGGGTCGTTGCGCCACTTTCGTAACCAGGCCAATAGAGCTCGCGGATGAAATCTGCGAGGATCAGGTTGGCCCGGCTGGTATAGATCAGAAACAGCTGCGATAGGTCAGCACTCGGCAATGTGCTTGCCAGTGTCTTCAGATGCCCCGCTGGCGCGCCCTCGGCGACGAGGTAACGCGGTGCGAAGCACTCCGCGACGAGATTGCGCAACCGTCTTGCGCTCATCGTCGGAAAGCGGCCGGATGACAGGGCGATGCCGTATAGCTCGCCTGAGCGCATGCCCGGCGACCAGAGCTCGAGCAGCGACTTCGTCTCTTCGATGACCCCGCCTCCGGCGGCCAGCTGGGTCGTGTAAAGGCGCTCCTCCTTCACCACACCCGGTCCGCTCACGGGGTCAAATAGGGATAAGCGCGGATGCCTTGCGTGAAGGCCGACCGATAGATCTCCGCGATCAGCCCCGGCGTCTGGTCCGATTCAAGCTCGGCGATGGTCCCGATCGCGGTCGGTCCATCGCTGGCAGGTCGTCGACGGGAGATAGCAAGAAAGCTCAAAGCGTCCAACGCGGTCTCGCTGTTCTGGGTCGAGCGCTCGGTGAGGGTCTCGCCGACGTCGCTCTGCATCATGCCATGGAGATCCTGCTCGATCTCTTCGGGCAAGCGGAACAGATGGAACCCGCCGACGTTCAGATGCTCGTCATGCAGGCGGCGCGCAGCCTCGCAGACCCCGTGGTAGCGCGCCAGACAGGTCGTCTTGGTGAAGACCGGCTCGAGGAACAACCTACTGCTGGGCTCGTGGAAAGCCGTTTCCCACCAACTGAACTGCGCGCGTTCGCCGAGGTAGCCAACCAGTAGTCGTGCTTCCAGGAGACGTGTTCGATCCGGATCTGTCATGTCACCCCCATCGCGGGCGGTTCCTCTTCAGTCTCGTGCAACATCCGTCCGTGCGACGACCGCTAATCGATCGGAGCGCTCGCCCCGTGCGCCGAATTCCCTCCAGCAGCTTATGCGTAACCCCGGCAAGCCCGAAGCGCTCTATCAATGTCAGCTCTGGGTGCAACAGCAGATGCGCTGCCATCTCGGCATCGACCAGTGCGCGGCGAGCACACCGGCACAGCCGCGATCTCGGTCTCGCCGTCGCCCATGTCCGGGGATAGACCGGTTGTCTCGAAGCCGATCACGACAACCGCCTCCAACCCCCGTCCTCCGAATTGCGAGCTTTCCGTCACGGCTCTCTGAGCCGCCTGACTTCGATCATGGGCACTGACGGTGACATGCTGTGGTCGACGTGCGCAGTCAGCTAGGGACCGATGATATCCGCCCGTTGCGTTACCGAGCACGAAGAATACCACTGCCGATGCTATCCATTCACATGTTGCCACCTGACCTGCGTCGTCAATTCCGACGATCCCCGTTATGCCGGAATCCGCCCATTCCGGTATAAACAATCCGCGCCCCACCGACCGCGACCCACAGTCGGAGCAACGCAGCAGCGCCTTGATCCGGTTCATCGTGCCTCCTGCCGGGATACCCACCAGATCGAATGGCGCACTGTGCCCACAGTCCTCGCAGACGGTGAAGGAGCTGTATCTTTCGGCCGGGAAGTCGTCCGGCACCTTTTCGACCGCGGCCATAAGGATCATTCCGTGACGCGAAGACACTGCACCGAGTAGACCAACCCGCGGCTCGGGTCCGAGCCTGGGGTTGGGGATCTCGCACACGGGAAGCCGGGTCGATAGACTGACCCGCACGACGTCTTGTCCTCACCCGGCCATCAACTCGCCGCCTCGCCTCATGTCATCCCGGAACCGAGATCACGCCGCATCACCCTGCGGCGACACCTGCCGACCCCGCGCCATCCTGAGCGCCGTTGGCCGCGCCTACCCGAACGCCTGGCGCGACACCGACCGCATGCGCGCGATGCGCGGCAAAGACGTCCCGGACTGGCCGGAGTGGTGCTCCATGCCATTGCAAGCCTTCTACGCCATCCTGAGCGGAGGCGGGAATCGGCGCATCGCGCCCGAGCGGATCCGCCATCTCGGTATCGTCGGGGCTCTAGCGACCTGGCGCGTGACCCAGGGCATCTACCGCTTCGATCCGGATCTCGCCGCAGCGGTGGCCGACACGCCGCTGAGTGGCGATCTCCCGGCCGAAACCCTATTCCATCTGCCCGAGTGGTGCGTCTATGTTGAGACCCCGGGCCGACGTTGGGCCGGACGCGACCTGCACGGCTTCTGGGCACACCTGGACTATGAGGTCGGGGGTGTCGCCGACGAGCTGCGCCTGGTTCTCGACCTGGCCGAGACGCCGGACGCCGCGCTCGCTCCGGATCGCGGGCTGCTGCCGATCGTCTTCCTGCTGGGCGAAGGCTCACTGGCGGATGCGCTGCATCGTGCCACCGAGAGCGTCCTCCAGCGTGGCCCTGCCAATGGGCTGGCGGCGGCGCTGCCGAGCATCCAGGACACCCAAAGCCTCGCCGCCGAGCTCGCGCCGCTGGTCGCGCTGCTCCTCTATCTCTGCGCCGAGAACGCCGAGATCGGCGACAGCGTGGAATGTCGGCGTCCGGCTGGGCGCGGCCCTGCGCAAGGGCAACCGGGAGAACGACACCGACACCGATGCGGGGAGTGCCGCAACACCGGCAGGACCGCGACCGCATATCCGCCGAGCCCACTGGCACACCTTCCTGATGGACAAGGGGAAGACGGGACGACGGGTGCGCTGGCTGGCGCCGGTGGCGGTCAAGATCGGGGATCCGGATCTCCTCCCGGCGACCGTGCGCAGGGTCGATCGCTCGGCCGGCTGATCCGGCCGCGGGGCTCTTCCAGGGGAACCGGCAGCACGCCGCGCGGCAGATAGAGCGGGTGACCGGGATGCCCGTCCTTGGTCGGTCGCAATGCGTGCAGGTGCGGCAACATCGCCCGCACGGCCCGGTCACGGCCTCGCCGGGTTCCGTGCACGCCCCAAGCAGCCACAGGACGCAGCGGTAGCGCCCGCAGGGGCTGAAGACGGCAGAATCCCTCATCGCATTCTTCCTCCGGAGCGAGATGCCGCTGGTGGTCGTCCGGTTCGAGCAGGGCGAGCCGACGTATCCAGGCGCGCTCGATCGCATCAACCGCGACGGCCCCGAGGTGCTTGGCGTTTGGCACCGGAGCGATCCGCCCGACGATTGGGTGCACCGGCACAACGAGCGCGTCGAGGTGGTGCAGGGCAACCGCAATCCCTGCGTCGACCATCCGCGACTGGTGTGTCGTGCTTGAGGGTTGAGGTATCCATGACGAGGTGGCGCGCTTCTGCCTCGCAGCGACCCGCGGCCTCGTCGCGCTTTCGATCGAGGTCTTCGACAAAGGCGCCGCTGTTCTGCGCGCTGCCTTCATTGCCGATGCTCGAAGGCACCATCGCTTCGTAAAGCGTGAGATCTTCTTTTCGGACGAGGATCGGACGACCTTCTTGGGTGTCTTGGACGACGCCGTGGTGTGGTTCGACTGGCTCTGCCATGCTTACTGTCCGATGGGGAATCACTACCACCTCTTGGTAGAGACGCCTGAGGCCAATGCGGGGTAGAGTCCTCCTGTGGCGATGAATGCGGCTTCGCCCAGATCATTCAGATCGATGCGATCGGCACTCATGGCTTCTCTGATGCTATGGAATATCTGAGTCGGTGAGTCGACCCCGGGGTTGGTTTTCGCACCCGACGAGTAACAGGTGTGTGGCCAGCAAAATGGCTGTGCTCGTATTCACAACTTTCATGATCACAACTCCAACATCGACAATATATATGCGCCGGATTCATTCGCCGACCTCAGAAGGGCTCGACAACCTTGAGGGCTCTTCTCCGTGGCGCCGTCGCGTCATCCGATAGACGAGAACGGGTCCGAAAATCGACGTTCATGCGCCGTCATCGGATACCGACACGAGCACCAGGATCAGTGACAAACCGCCAAGAGGATTTCGAGCATGGATCATCGATGTGTCCTCGATCGGCAGGCTACGAAGATGGCCGTTGCGGCGCCCGAGAGAGGCAGGGTCGGGATCGCCGGTCTGTAGGAGAGATGACGAATCACGATGACCCCTCGGTCGAAACGGCGGAGCCCAATCTGACATGGCGGGTTCCCACGACTACGACCTGAGGCTGCGCATCGGCCAAGAGCGGTTCGACCTGTCTGCTCGCATCCCGGATGCGCCCCTGTCTCTTCTTGACTTGCTGCCGATGCTTCGGTCCTTGACGGACGTGGTCACCGGGGTGGCGGAACGTGAGGCGGCGGCTGCGGCACAGAGGGTGCGCCGAGGTCCGGGCTGCGGTGCCTGTTGCCGTCAACTCGTGCCCATTGCGCCGGTGGAGGCAATGGCGCTGCGCCGGACCATCGAGGAGCTGGATCCTGATCATCGTCGTCGCGTCGAGGCCGGTTTTGCGTCTGCAGTCGAGCAGCTTGCGGGCACCGGTCTGTTGACGCGGATTCAGCCCCCGAGCGCCGTTCCGGGCCCGAGCTTTTCAAGTGGGCGATCGCCTGGTTTGCCGGAAGTGGTGCTGCGGGTGATGCCTCCCTGTGACACCCTGATCCTATGAGCTCCGGCAAATGCGGTTCCTCCAGGGACGATCGCCTGGTCTCGGATCGAAGCGCGGCGATCGTTAGGAGCGGCATGAACTAGAGCGACTACTTGACGACCATCTCCACCCGCCGGTTCTTGGCGCGGCCCTCCTCGCTTTCTTGGACGAAACCGGAGACAAGCTGGCGACGCCCATGGCTTTCAGTCGGTCGTGGGCGATCTGGAAGTCGGTCGCCAATGCCTGCACCACTGCGTTCGCTTGTCGCTTCGAGAGGTCCAGGTTGTAGTCGAGGCCGCCTTTGTTGTCGGTCAGCTTCTTGCCATGGTTCTCGTCAACCATAGAAATCCGCGACCTTCGAGAACCTCACGAATCGTCCCGGCGGCGGACAGATCGATCCATGCGATCCGTGAACGGCTGTCCATGGGACGGCGGGCCTCAATACCCCAAGAATAGAACTTATTTTCCGGATGCCGACCCAAGCCGCTAGTCTGGGCTGAAGCTCGGCGAGCACCATTCCTGTGTTCTTTGCACAGGGCCGGTCGGGGGTCTACTCTGGGGAGGGCGGGCTTCGATGTCGGGAAGCTCGCTCCGAAATCTCGCTGTCCCGCAACCCGCTCAAACCGAGTGTCGATCTCTGCAGATGACGGCCAATGACGAAACCGTTTTCGTTCCTCGCGGGAGGGTCTCAAGACCTTTGCTTCCCCCGATCGAGGTCGAATATCCGGACGCGCGAGGAATCCCGTCGAGGACCCACTACAATCAAGCGGTCCTGATTGGACGTGGCGACGACTGCGGACTGCGCATCCTGCATTCCGAGGTCAGCCGTCATCATCTCGCGATCTTCCCGGAGGCGGGCCGTTGGTGGGCGCGCGATCTGAACAGCAGCAACGGCACCCTGATCGATGGTCGTCGGATCGAAAAAATTCCACTTGAAGGGACGACGACCCTGGCGCTCGGCGAAGGGGGGCCAAGGATCAAGCTGATTCTTCCGAGACCGAGGCAGGAGCAGCGGGAGCCGAGCTCACGGGACCAGATCGCCAGGCATTATTTCCAGGATGATCATCCTGGCGAGGCCGGCGAGCATACCCTGATGGTTCGTCAGGTCTTCCGTGATCTGAAGCGACGTCAGCGAGCGGTCTATTTCGGGCTCATCGGCGTGGTCGTGGTGCTGCTCGCGGTGGTCGGCGGCTTTGCCCTGTTTCAGCATCAGCAATTGCAGCAGACGGCTCGGCTGGCGAACGACATCTTTTACGACATGAAGGAGTTGGAGCTCCAGATCGTCAATCTGGAGGTCAGCATCGACGACGAGGCATCGGCTGAGCTCAAGGCCCAGGTGGCGGAGTCGAAACGACGGCTCGCGGCCATGCGCGAGCGCTACGAAGTCTTCGTCGAAGAGATCCATGCGGCCAGGCCGATCCCTCTGAACAACGAGGACAAGCTGATCCTGCAGATGGCTCGCGTCTTCGGCGAGACCGAGGTGGATGTGCCGGCGGATTTCGCGGCTGAGGTCAAGGCCTACATCCGCAAGTGGCAATCCTCGCCGCGGTTGGTCCGTGCGATTCGCCGACTCAACGAGAACAACTATGCGCCCACGATCCAGCGAGCACTGACCGAGCAGGGTCTCCCGACCCAGTTCATATACCTGGCGTTGCAGGAAAGCAACTTTCAGCCGCAGATCGTGGGTCCACCGACCCGGTACGGTCGTGCCAAAGGCATGTGGCAGTTCATCCCGGAGACAGGCAGGCGATACGGTTTGCGACCTGGGCCGCTCCAGCATCTGGGTGAATACGACCCGGCAGACGAACGGCACGATTTCGCCAAGTCGACGCATGCCGCGGCGAAGTATCTGAAGGACATCTATCGGACCGACGCTCAAGCCTCGGGCCTGTTGGTCATGGCCTCCTATAACTGGGGTGAGGGCAACATCATCAAGCGATTGCGCCAGATGCCGGCGAATCCGCGTGACCGCAATTTCTGGCAACTGCTCCGCCAGCACAAGATCCCGAAAGAGACCTACGACTATGTCTTTTACATCTTCTCCGCGTCGGTGATCGGAGAAAACCCCGCGCTTTTCGGATTCGACTTCGAGAATCCCCTGTTGCCCTGAGCGAAGCCGGATGATGTGTGATGGGGGTCGTCACTCTGGAAGGTTACTGCTCCTTTTGGCGATCGCGTACCTCGGTGGCTGTGCGACTGGAAGGGACGAGCCAGCGGATTCGCTTGCCGCATCCCCGGGTCTGACCCGGAACATCGTGACAGGTGCCGGATTCCAGCACCTGATCTATGCCCGGCCCGCCTCGCCCGCGGGATCCGGCGAAGCCGAAGGCATCCACGTCTATCTCGAGGGGGATGGCCGGCCTTGGGTGACGCGACATCGGGTCGCCAGTGACCCGACGGCAAGCGATCCACTTGCACTTCGGCTGCTGTTGCGTGACCCGGCAACCGTCGTCTACCTGGGTCGTCCTTGCTACCAGGGCCTGGCGACGGCCGAGGGATGCGGGACCTGGCTCTGGACCCATGGTCGTTACGGTCCGGAGGTGGTTCAGAGCATGGTGTCGGCGATCGAGCGTGCACTCCCGTCGGAGGATCGGCCGCCATTGACCTTGATCGGCTACAGCGGCGGGGGTGTCCTGGCCATGTTGATCGCGGAGCGGTTGGAAGGCGTTGAACGCGTGATCACCATCGCGGCCAACCTGGATATCGATGCCTGGGCGGACCACCATGGGTATAGTCGGTTGCGAGGATCACTCAACCCATCGATCCAGGAACCTCTGGATCCCCGAATTCGGCAGGTTCATCTGGCGGGTGATCGTGATCATCGGGTTCCTCCCTGGACCAACAGGCGGTTCATGGCTCGGAACCCCGGCGTGACCTTGACGATGATGGAAGGCTTCGATCATCGCTGCTGCTGGGTCGAGCACTGGCCGAAGATCCTGGAAGAGTCGCTGCTGGCGCGACCGGGTGAGGACCCGATCGCGCCGCTCGGCGCGAATCGTCCGGACTAAAACTCGATTCGTATCCCGGCCGTGACATTGTGCTCGCTATAGTCTTGCATCCCCAACGCGGTCTGGTAGCTGATAAAGGCAACCCGCCCTTGGCCGAATTGGGCGCCGAGCCCGACGCCGAGGCGTAAGAGATCGGTTTCAAGTCTGTCGGTGGGCAATGCGAATCCGAACCGATTCGGGTCGTTGGCGAAGTAGCCTTGAACCTCGTCGTCGCCGTTTTCGAACTCATGCTCCCATTCGACCCAGCCCTGCGGAATGAGCACGGCCCTCTGTGTACTGATGGAACGGGAGACCTGAGCACCCAGGATGCTCTTGAAGGAGATGGCGTCCTGCCCCTGGATGACGAGGTCGAGTCCGCTCGCTCCCCGCTCTTGATAATCGTCGAGAGACGCGCTGGTGTAGCGCAGGCGACCGTACATGTCCAGGATGGTGCCGCCACGGATCAGGTCGTAGCCGGCCCCCAAGAGAAGGGAATACTGGCTGCCGTCGAATCTAGCGTCGGCTTGCCTGGAATCGCCCAGGAGGCTATAGGCGATGTTGCGTTCCTGATCGTAGCTGTCCCACCCGTAGGTGGCCGACCCCTCCAGGTAGAAGTGGTCGGTCGGGTAGAAGGTCCCGTAGAGCGAAAGACTCCAACTCTCGCCATCGAGCTTGCCACCTCCGGCATCGATATCGACCCTGGTGCCGGCATAGCCCAAGGCGGCACCCAGGATCAATCCGTCCGTGAAGCGATAATCGGCACCCGCGGTGAGGCCGAGTGTGTCGAAGTCGAAGCCGTCTTCATTGGTCGACCTGTCCTTGGTGCCCCACTGGACGTCGCCGGTGATGAAGATGCCCAGGCGTTCGAAGGGCCAGGCGTCATCGGCACTGGCACCGCCGCCTGTTCCGAGCCCTTGCTCGACCGCGCTCGCCAGCAGGCTGCCGCTGATGGCTTGGTCGCCGATCCCGACGGTGAGTCCGCGCAGGCTGATCCCGCTCGCACCGCGTCTCAGTGCCGTGAGGCGCTCGGTCAGATTGTCGACCTGGACGGATGAGATCTGGGTGATGAGTTTCCGCGGCGCGCTGGCCTGCTCGGGGGTCAAGGCAACCAGGCCTTGAGCTGCGGCGCCTGGATTGGAGCCGGATGCGGCGATCAGTGTCCGGCACTGACTGAGCAGATCCTGCTCACCCGCAGTGAGGCTGCGTTGCTGACCGATCGCATTCAGGCGAGGGCAGAGCGAGTCGAGGGCTCCTGCAACCGAGCGCTGACCAGGGCTCAATCCGGGCAGCTGTGCGAGCGGCGATGACGCGAGGGCTGTGAACACCGTCGAAGCGCCTGTCGCCTCCAGGGTTGCGCGAACCCTGTACTGGGTCTCGTTGCCGGGCGTCAGCACAGCGCTGGTCTGGCCGGATGCATCCGTGACCGAGCGGGTGGTCGATAGGCTGCCGTCGCCCTGCTCCAGCGTCCAGAGGACGATCAAGCCGGCCGCAGCTCCGGTCGTGCTCGTCGCGCGAACGACGAAAGGCTGAAGCGGCTCGCGCGCGGTTGCGAGTTGATCATTCCCGGCCACACTGGTCAATGACACGTCGGGCGCTCGTCCGGTAATGACAACTGTTGCGGATGCGGGCGTGCCGACGGCATAGGTCTGGCCGGGCTGGAGGGTGACGACCAGGCTTGTGTCGGCATCGCCTGGCTGGCCGACGAGTGGGACCACGGCGATGCGCGCGCTGGTCTGGCCGGCAGGGATCAGGACGCTGCCCGGGAGTGGCTCGAAATCGACCCCGGCGGTGGCGCTTCCGCCCAGGCTGTAGGCAACCGTGACGCCGCCCTCCGGTGCGGGACTGGTCAAGTTGACAAGGAATTCGCCCGGGTCGAGCCTTTCCCTGGATGCGGTGGGGTCGGTGGCCTCGATGCTCGCGGCAGGGGTCGCGTCGAGGATGGTCATGGTCGCCGTTGCATCGCACGCGAAAGCCTCTGTTTCACCATCCCCAAAATCCTTCTCGCAGGTTGACGTCCGCACAACGATCGTCTCGTTCGGCTCAACGACGTTGTCGGTCAGCGGAGTGATCCTAATGACGCCACGCCCGAGGCCACTAACAGCGGTGATACCGATACAATTGACAGGGAAGCGCAGGGCGGACCCTGGCGCCGTATCGGCAAGGTAATCCACCCCGAAGGTTGCGGTGCCTTCATAACCGACGGTGACGTTGGCGATATAGCCGCATTGGGAGTCAGAGATCTCGACGGTGAATGCGCCCTCGGCCCCACCCTCTTCTATGGTCGCTGGGGTCGCCTCGATCGACGTATCGGGATCGGCGATCTGGGCAACAGTCTGAGAAAAGGGCAATAGAACAAAGATGAACGCCAGAGCGATGCCCAACCAGGTCAACGTTTGAGATCGTTGGTCGGATATTTCGAGTGCAGACGCCGGATCCTGTACGGGCAACTGGAAGCCCGCGCGCGCTAAGGTGTCGGTCGACATTGTTGCTTGTCCCCCTTGAGCGAAAAGCCCTTATTGCGAATAGGTCAAGGACTTGAGCCTGGGAAGCTCGTCTTGGCCGCGATCCGCCAGCCATGGCCTGTCTGTGCGTGCATCCTGGGTCGGTCGGCACGACCGGAATGGGTCGGGTCGTGCTTAAGACGGCTCATCTATTGTAGTGCCATCACAGGTGCAGCCACCTCCAGCACCCTCTCCAGACTCTCTGCAGCGATCCGCTGCGTCTCGGCCTCTTGAGTGAGCGCGACGTATTGGTCGATCAAACGCCGATCGGCCCGGATGGCTGGTTTTGCCTGATCGATCAGACGGGTCTCACTGCTGCGCAGCACGATCTCTTTTCTTGCGTTGTCACGGGCGGTCTCCGCGCGGCTGAGCGTCTGATTGCGTGTCTGTGCGACTGCTGCGATCTGCTGCAACTCGGCCTGAGCCTGTTGGACGGCGCCGGTGGCCGCGGTCGGGGCTTGCGTGGGCATGGCCGTGGTGGGGGGGCGCGCTACGGGGGTGCGAGGTTTGGCGGCAGGTTGGGTTGGCGCCGCGGCATAACGTCTCCTGGCTTCAGCCAACGCCTGGGACAGATAGACCACCTTGTCCTGCTGAAGACCTGCGGCCTGACGATACCAATTGAGCGCTTCGACTGGGTCCTTCTGGACACCCAGACCTTGCTCATAGAGTGCCCCGAGTCGGAACTGAGCCCTTGAGAAGCCCTGTGCGGCGGCCTTTCGATACCACTGAGCCGCTGTCGCGAAGTCGGGCGTGCGCCCCATGCCTCGCTCGAAGATCTCCCCGACGTAGGTTTGTGCGGTCGGGTCGCCCTGCTCCGCGGCAACCTTCCAGACGGCGAGCGCGGTGTCGTAATTGGCGCGATCGAAGAGAACGTATTGGCCGCCGAGGATCTCGCAGTCACTGATGGTCTGCTTGACGGCTCTTGGGCGGCCAACCCAGGTGATGGTCGCGCCCATCTTGCGTAGTCGCCCGGGCAAGAGACAGTCGACGACGGTGAGATCTTCCAACTGGCTGATGACATAGCCGGTGGCGCCGGGTGCGTCCGCCGCCCCGGAGACTTGGCCGTAGAGCCTCGACGGGTCGGCGGTCAGCCCGGATGTCGCGCAGCCGCCGATCCAGAGCGTCACTGCGGCTGCTACGACTCCAGCCAGAAAGGGGTGGAATCGATTTGCGAGCGACCGAACCCGTCTCATTCGTCTGCACTCCCGTGGCTGACTTCACTCGTCCGGCTGTCCAGCGGGCGATTGGTCGCCAGAACGCGGAAGCCGATCGTATTGAGACTCAAATTCGACGGGAGTCCGTCGCGCGCCGCCGATCGCGCCAAGGCTGGGGAGGTTAGCCAGGACCCGCCCCGGATTACGATCGGGGCGGGTGTGCGCCGCGTCGTCGTGTCCAGGCAGCGTGCTTGACCGCCCCCGTAAACAGGATCATAGACCGAGCAGGTCCATTCCGCGACATTCCCGATCATATCGTGGAGTCCGAATGGGTTTGGCTTGAAGCTCCCGACCGGTGCCGAATAGACATAATTGTCGCGACAGCCAGACCTTGCGCCCTCGAAACGTCGACTCTCTTCTGCGCCCGAAAGGATCGTTTCATCGGCCGTATTGGCATAGTCGCAGGCGTCCTTCAGATCATCCCCCCAGAAGCGGCTGGTCGAGGTTGTCGCCCGTGCTGCATATTCCCATTCCAGCTCCGTGGGCAGACGGTAGGCCCGGCCGGTTTGTTCGCCGAGCCAGGCCGCGTATGCGCGAGCGTCGTTCCAGGTGACGCAGGTCACCGGGTGAAGGTGACTGACGGCATAACCAGGGTTGTGCCAGGACAGACTCAGGTCGGCGACCAGCTCGACCCCATCGTCATCGATTCGCAGACAGGCACTCTCGCGGTCCGCTTCGGTGCGGTAGCCGGTTGCCTGCGTGAACCGGCTGAACTGGCCGATGGTGATCTCCGTCTCACTCATTGCGAAGGGCTCGGTCAACTCAGTCGTGTGCTGCCGCTCGTCGCTGTTGCGGCCGTCCTCGTCGGGTGGTGAGCCCATCATGAGCTCGCCGGGCGGGATTCCGATCATGGTCGGTCCGGTACCCCCAATCTTGAGCGGATCCGAGAAGCGTTGATTGGGTATGAATGGCTCGAAAGAGGTCTCGATCCTAGGGGGTGCCACGGGCTCGGCAGGCCCGAGATCCTCTGGCGGAGGCTTAGGCTTGTCCTCCTCATCAACGGCTTCCGAGGGGCTCTTAATAGGCTCCTCGGCCGGCGTCTCGATTGGCTCCTCGATCACATCAGGCTCGACCGGGGAAGGCGGTTGGCGTTGGATCCACCAGGTCCATGCCGCAGCTCCGGACAACGCAGCAACGACCAGTGTCGCCAAGATCCAGTGCCAGGCCCGGCGTCGTGCCGGGGCCACGATCGCAGCCTGGGCCGTGTCGAAGCCCGCTTCCGGGGCTGGTCTGGCGGTGTCGCCTGAACGCAGCGATGGCGCCGTCAGACGGGTGGCATCGGTCGACGAGACTTTGGGTAGCGTGATTGTCGCATCGTCTGCGACCGGGACCTGCCCAAGCAGTTGAGCGCGCCATTCGCTGACGGACTGAGGCCGCTCTTCGGGCTTGAGTGCGCATGCGGCGTCGATCGCCTTCAGGAACGCGTCGGAATAGCGACCTCGGGCGAGCTCGGCCGCCGGCTCCTGTGGATGGCCAAGCAGTTGCTCGGAAGCGCTCTTCGGCGTGAGTCCGGTGACTGCTCGGTATAGGGTGGCCCCAAGCCCATAGATGTCCGTCCACGGACCCTGGTCCCCGCCAGGATAGTGCTGCTCCATAGCGGCGTAGCGGGGCGTATAGGTCGTGAATACCGAGGTCTCGCCGCTCAAGGCGACATTGCGAGCCGCTCCGAAATCGATCAGGACCGGGGAGCCGTCCGATCGGATGAGGATGTTGGCTGGCTTGATGTCGCGGTGCAGGATGTTCGCGCTGTGGACCCGCTCGAGGCCATCGAGCAGCGGGGCGACGATGGGTCGGAGCTCCTCGAAGGGCAGGGTGCCTCTTTGCTCCAGGAGGTCCGATAGCGGCTGTCCACGTTCGAACTCCATGAACATGTAGGCACTGCCATTCGCCTCGCGATAGCGGGTGACGCGTACGATGCTGCGATGGGGCGCCGGGTGGGCGAGACCCCAGAGTGTCCTCGCCTCCTGAAGAAAACGGTCCCGCGCCCAACGGAACGCCTCTGCGGTGGCCGGCGACAGAGGCTTGATCTGCCCATCCGCCTCTCGGCGGGCGAGCTCACTCGGGAGGAATTCCTTGATCGCGACCGTCTCATCCAGGTGGATGTTCTCGCACTCGTAGACGATTCCGAAATTTCCCGAACCCAATACCCGGACCACACGGAACTCGTCGATCATGCCGCCGAGAGGGATCATCTGATCTGCTGGTTTTGGCATGGCGTCTTCGCTTGAGTTGTGTTCCTGTATCGGCTTGAGGGTATCGGTCCATCGCGTCTGCCTCCCTGGTGACGATCATAAGCTGTGGTCGAAGGGGTTGATGAATCCTCCGCCCTGACTAGAGTCGCCTTCGGATTGGCCTCTGGGCCTGCCTTCGAGCAGATCCGCCGACTCGGCTATACTCCCCGGTATCCTGTCGATCGATTTTCGATCCGGATGAAGGGGTCACCCACAGGAGTCCGTGGACTACCAGGAGCGCTGAGGGAGTAAGGCATGGTTATCACTCGTTTTGGGCTGTCTTAGATCGGGAACCCAAGGCATGGAGCTGAACCTTCGCGTGACGCGTCTAACGGGCCAGATGGCGCCGCCGATCGAGCTGAGGTTGACGTCCGGCACTGCCACCATTGGCCGCAGTCGCGATAGCGATCTCTTCCTCGACGACCCGGATCGCGTCGTCTCCGGGACGCATGCGTCGATCGACGTACGCGATAACGGCATCTGGATCACGGATACCAGTCGGAATGGGACATTTTTGAACCAGTCCGTCGAGGCGCTGCCGACGCATCAGCCGATGGCGCTTAAAGACGGCGATCGTCTGACAATCGGTCCTTACGAGATCCAGGTCAGTATCCTATCAGGCTCGGCCGGAGTGGCTGCCATCGGTCAGCATCCTTTCACTGATATCGCGAGCGATTCGCCGCTGCCTGGCCTGCCCGCGGCCGGCGCTGCGCCCGACATCCTGGATCTGTTGGGCGCGGGCGGCACCGGAGAGGCGCGGCCCGATACCCAGGGCGACGCGACACCAAACTTGGTCGATGACCCCTTTGCGGATGCGGTCTCCTTTGATTCGAAGCTGGCCGGAGCCCCGGCGAATGCGCCTCGCAAGGGCACAGACCATCAGACGCCTGTTGAAAACGTCTACTTTCGGCCGCCCGAGGTCCAGCCCATCCCGGACGATTATGACGTTCTGAATGATGTTTGGGCGGCTCCCCTCGACCAGCCAGGGACCGTTCTACCCGACTCGTCCACATCCGGACCCACGTCTACGGAGTCCGCTCATCCGCAACCGGAATCGGATCCCTTCGCTTCGCCTGCTGCCGAGTCCTCTTTCTCCCGGGACATGCCTGGTGGACCTGTCTTAAGCGGACCACCAGCATCGGAGGCGCCGTCACATCGGACATCCGTCTCGCCATCCGTGCATACCAGGGTGGACATCGATGCATCGGCCCTTGTGGGTGCGTTTCTCGAAGGCCTCGGGGTTCGTGATCCTGGGGGATTGGAGCAGCCGGAGGAACTAATGCGCAATGCCGGTGCGCTCCTTCGGGAGCTGTCGACCGGCCTGACCCTCACCCTGATGGGACGGGCTCAATTCAAGAGTGAGCTGCGTCTCGGGGTGACCACCATCCGTCCGGCGGAGAACAACCCCTTCAAATTCTCGGTCGATCCAAACGATATCCTGGACAGGTTGCTGTTTCGTCCGAGCCCTGGATTCCTGCCGCCTGTTGCCGCCGCACGGGAGGGGTTCGACGATATTCGTGCACACGAGATGGCGATGACCGCCGGATTGCAGGCGGCATTGCGCGCCCTCCTGGCCCGCTTCGAACCTGCTGAGCTCGAGCGCCGATTGACAGCCAGATCCCGGCTCGACCAGGTTCTTCCCATGGCGCGAAAATCCCGATACTGGGACCTCTTTAGGGAAGCCTATGAAGAGGTTTCCGCCGATGCCGCCGAGGGTTTCATGCGGCTTTTCGGTGATGCCTTTACGAAGGCCTATCAGGAGCAGATCAGACATCTGGATCAAGCGCGCGGCCGGCCTCGAGGTTGAGCCCTTGTCGACCGGGCCGGGTTTGCTGCCCGGGATTCGGGCGGGATTGCCTGTTCTTGGATTCATCTGAATGAGGGTAAGCGTCAATGGACATCATCATCCCGCGCAGATCGCCGAGCCGAGCCTTTGTCCGGCTCGGTGTCTCGACCCTCATGATCGCGGTCTGTCTGCTCTCCGCTTGCGCCGGGCCGCCGAAGGAGAAGCCGCCACTCAAGTTGAGTCTCGAGATCGAGGCGACCGCAGACGTGAATCTTGGCCCCGGGGGGAAGCCATTACCTGTCGTTGTGCGCGTCTATGAGCTCAAGGGGCAGGGCACCTTCATGACCGCGGACTTTTACAGCCTGTTCGACAATGAGTCGGCGGTGCTGGGGCCCGACTTGATCGCGCGTGAAGAGCTCACTCTGAGGCCAGGACAGCGTCAGGAGATCAAGCGGCCATTGGCCCCCGATATGGCCTACATCGGCGTGCTGGCGGCCTATCGCGACATCGATCGCAGCCGATGGCGCGCGTCCACGAGGGTCACGCCGGAGACGGACAACGCCATCCGGATCGTCGTTGCCGCAGAAGCGGTCTCGGCCTACACCCAATAGGAGCCGCATCCGGTGTGGGACAACAAAATCATCTGGTCGGAAGGACTCTTCCTTCAGCCGCATCATTTTCAGCAGCACGATCGCTATCTCGAGCACCTGATCCGCGCACAGGCCGGTCTCGGTGTGCCCCATCCTTGGGGTCTGAGTCGGATGGAGATCGATGTCGAGATGCTGGGGATCGGCAAATTCGTACTGACCCAGGCCGCCGGAGTGATGCCCGACGGCACCCCATTCGATGCCCCGGCGAACGATCCGCTACCGCAACCCCTGCAGCTCGACGAGTCGGCTTCGGGTCAGACCCTCTATCTCGCATTACCCTTGCGCCGCCAAGGAGCCGCCGAGAGCGGTGGTCCGGAACGGGCGGAGACCAGCCTGCGTTATCGAGTCGGTGAGCTCAATGTGCGCGACAGCACATTGGGTTCCGACACCGAGACGCTGCTGGAGATCGGGAGGCTCGATCTGCGTCTGATGCTCGAGCGCGAGGCTCGAGACGGCTTCGCTTGCTGCAGCGTCGCCAGGGTCGCTGAATGCCGGGCAGACCGTGAGGTGGTCCTTGACCGCGCCCATATTCCGCCCTGCCTCGACTACAGCGTCGGCGGACGTCTTGCCGATTTCGTCGAGGAGTTGAGTGGTCTGCTGCACCGTCAGGCCGAGTCGCGCGCGGGACGCGTTCGCGGTGTCGGGCGCGGCGGGGTATCGGATTGGGCCGATTTCCTGCTGCTGCAACTGATGAATCGCGCCGAGCCGGTGACCCGTCATCTGACGCAGGTCAAGGGACTGCATCCCGAGGCCCTTTTCCGGTATCTGCTCGGATTGGCCGGGGAGCTCGCGACCTTCGCGAGCGAAGCCAAACGGCCTCCCGAATTTCCGGCCTATCGTCATGATGACCTCGACGCCAGCTTCTCGCCCGTGATCGATCGTCTGCGCGAATATCTGGGCCGGGAATATGTCGAGCGGGCCATCGCCATCCCGATCCAGGAGCGTCAGTTCGGGTTCCGAGTTGCGCTCGTGGCGGACCGCTCACTTCTCGCAGCGTCAAGGTTCGTGCTCGCTGCACAGGCTAACCTCGATTCGCAGACGCTTCGCAACCGCTTCCCGGCACAGTGCAAGGTCGGTCCGGTGGAGCGAATCCAGGAGTTGGTCAAGCTCGCGTTGCCCGGGATTGGCCTCAGGCCCATGCCGACACCTCCGTTGGAGATTCCCTATCATGCCGGCTTCGACTATTTTGAGCTTGATCGCAGCAGCGAATTCTGGAAACAACTGGCCGCCGGAGGTGGCTTCGGGATGCACATCGGCGGGGAATTCCCTGGATTGGAGCTGGAGCTCTGGGCCATCCGCGAGTAGACCGTGACCGACGACGATCCTTTCAGCGCCGCCGGCGATGGAGCCGGTCCGACCGTCATTCGTCCGATGCCTGGAGGGCGACGGATGTCCAGTGCGCCACCGCGCACGTCACCCGTTCCAGCGTTCCCGTCGGGCGGCCCACCGACCTGGAGTGGTGTCGGCGATGCGACGCCGATGGCCAATCCGCTGGTCAGTTGTGCCACCGGGCTGCTGACGATTGCGGCCGAGCTGCGCGGCACCCTCTCGCATCCCGATCCTGCCGGACTACGCGAGGGGCTCATCCGACAGGTGCGTGAATTCGAAACCTGTGCCCGCGCCAAGGGGCTGGTGGATTCGGTCGTGCTCCCGGCGCGTTATGTCCTCTGTGCACTGGTCGATGAGTCGGTCCTGGATACGCCCTGGGGGACGCAAAGCGTCTGGAGCCATCAGGGCCTTCTGATCAGCTTCCACAACGAGACCTGGGGAGGCGAGAAGTTCTTCAGCGCCCTGGATCGCTTGCTGGCCTATCCGAGCGGTAACCTGAACCTCCTGGAGCTCATGTATCTGTGCCTCGCGCTCGGCTTCGAAGGCCGTTATCGGACTCGTCCCGATGGGCGTGCGCAGCTCGATCGCGTCCGCGAGCAGCTCTTTCAGACCATTCGCGGCCAGCGTGGAGACCCGGACGCCGAGTTGTCGATCCGTTGGCAGGGTGTCGCTCTTCGGCAGGATCCGCTGATCCACCAGCTTCCGCTCTGGGTCTTTTCCGCCGTCGCGGGCCTGTTGCTGGCCGGGCTGTTCGCCTTCTACAGCTTTTCGCTCAATCGCGATTCGGATCCGGTCTTTTTGTCGCTGAGTCAACTCGACAGAGGTCTGGACGTGGTCGTCGACCGACCACGCATCCCCTATGCGGAGCCTCCACAGCCCGCCGATACATCACCTGCGCCCGCGCCGCTGACCTTGCGTATCCTGCTTGCCGAAGAGATCGCCGCCGGGCGCCTCGAAGTGGTCGACAGGCCCGACGGCCAGACCGTCATCATCCGTGGCGATGGGCTCTTTGCCTCCGGGAGCAGCGCCGTGACGCCCGCTGTTCTGCCGTTGCTGCGTCGCATCGGCGAGGCCCTGGCCCGCCTGCCCGGTACTGTCCTGGTGACCGGCCACTCCGATAGTGTCCCCATCAAGACATTACGTTTTCCCTCGAACTGGCACCTGTCTCAGGAACGTGCGGTACGGGTCATGGAGGCGCTGATCGAGGTCGTCGGCGATCCGTCGCGCTTTACCGCAGAGGGACGGGCCGACACGGAGCTCCGCGTGCCCGAGAACCCTCGGGATGCCCGCAACCGCCGGGTCGAGATCACGCTCATCGCACCTCGCGGGGCTCGTTCAGCCGCTGAGATCGCGGGGTTGCGGCCGTGAAAAGCGTCTTCAGATTCCTCGGTGCACGCTGGTTTCTAACCCTGCTTGGAACGGCCGCGCTGGCCGTCCTGATCTGGTTCATCGGGCCGCTATTCAGTTTTGCGGGCGTTGAGCCGTTGGGGTCGCAGGCGAGCCGTCGTCTGGCCATCGGCGGTCTTTTCGGCCTTTGGGGTCTCGTGCAGATCGGTTCCGCCGTGCGGGCGCGATTGCGAAACCGTCGTCTGATGGACCAACTCGCCTCGAGTCCGCCCGCTCCGCCGGATCCGGCAACGGTGGCGAGCGCAGAAGAGCTGGAGGCGCTGCGGACCCGTTTCGACTCGGCACTGACGGCTCTGAAAGGATCCGAGGTTCGCCATCGACTTGGCGGGCGATGGGTCTATCAGCTCCCTTGGTATCTGATTATCGGACCGCCTGGCTGCGGCAAGACGACGGCGCTCATGAATTCGGGCCTGCGCTTCCCACTCGCGGAGCGTCTGGGCCAAGATGCCATCCAGGGCGTTGGCGGCACCCGCAACTGCGATTGGTGGTTCACCGACGAGGCGGTGTTGCTCGACACGGCCGGGCGTTACACGACGCAGGACAGCTACGAGCAGGTGGACAGTGCCGCCTGGCAGGGGTTTCTCGGGCTGCTGAAGAAACACCGGCCACGCCGGCCGATCAACGGCGTCTTGGTCGCCGTGAGTCTCGCCGACCTGATTCAACAGAGCCAGACGGAACGTGCAGCGCACGCACAGGCGATCCGCCAGCGCATCCAGGAGCTGTGCAAGACCTTCGGGATCGCGATCCCCGTTTATCTGATCTTCATGAAGGCGGATCTGGTCGCCGGTTTCATGGAGTTCTTCGCTGATCTGAACAAAGAGGGGCGCGAGCAGGTCTGGGGCGTGACCTTCCCTTATGATCCCAATGAGGCCGCCGCATCCGCGCTCGCGGCATTCCCGCATGAGCTCCAGTCTTTGGGCGAACGTCTCGACCAGCGTCTGCTGACGCGGATGGAGCAGGAAAGGGAACCCAGCAAGCGCTCCCTGATCTTCAGCTTTCCAAGGCAGTTTGCCGCCCTCGGGGATGTCCTCGAGCAGTTCCTGCAGGACGTCTTCGCGCCGTCGCGGTTCGAGATCCACCCCTTGCTGCGTGGTGTCTATTTCACGAGTGGGACTCAGACCGGAACACCGATCGACCGGGTCTTGAGTGCCTTCGCGATCAACTTCGGTCTCTCCCGCAAGGGTCCGATGCCGTTCAAAGGGACAGGTAAGAGCTTCTTCCTGACTCGCCTGTTGCGTGACCTCGTCTTCACCGAGGCCGGACTGGCCGGACTCAATCCGCGTCTGGAGCGGCGTCGACGGCTGCTGAGGTGGGGCGCCTATAGCGGGGTTCTGGCGATACTCGTGCTGGCTGGCGCTGCCTGGACCACCAGTTACACGCGCAACCTCGCCTACATCGATGCGGTGGCGCAGCGCGTGGTGGAAATCGAGGCACAGATCGATGCGCTCCCAGTCGAAGAACGCAACCCGCTCGGGGTCCTGCCCCTATTGGACTCGGCGCGGTCGATCCCCGGAGGTTATGTCGACCGTGGCGCGCGGGTCCCGATCGCGATGGGCCTCGGTCTCTATCAGGGCGGCAAGCTCGGATCCCAGGCCGAACGGGCCTATCACCGGATCCTCTCGAAGGCACTGCTGCCAAGGGTCATCATGGGGCTTGAGGACCAGATCCGTCATGCCGGGGGCGATCCGGACTACCTCTATGACGCATTGCGTGTCTACCTGATGCTCGATAGCGACCGACATTATGACCCGGAGACTGTTCAGTACTGGGTCGGACGCGACTGGCAACGCAATCTGCCCCAGCAGACGACCACCGAGCAGAAAGAGTCCCTTCGGGATCACCTGTCAGCCTTGCTGGTGCGGCGCCCGACCCCACTGCCGATCGAGCTCGACGGGGCGCTCATCGCCGAGGCCAGGAGCATACTCAATCGAACGTCCCCGGCCGAGCGGATCTACGCCCGGCTCAAAGCCGAGGGTCTGGGCGAGGACCTGCCCGATTTCACCATCAGCGACGCCGGCGGCGATTTCGCGAAGCTGGTATTCACCCGTCGCAGTGGACGGCCGATCAACCAGGGCATCCCCGCGCTCTATACCTTCGAGGGATATCACCGCGCTTTCGCGAGCGCGAGCACCCGTCTGATCGCGGCGGCAGCAGACGAGGCCTGGGTCTTGGGTCCGGAGGCACGCCTCGCGGCTGGGCCGGAGGGTGTAGGGCAGTTGCTCCAGGAGGTGCGTGAGCGCTATCTGCGAGACTACGCCAGCGAGTGGGCCGCGCTCCTCGAGGACATCGATCTGGTCCCGGTGCGTGATCTGCACCATGCCGCAGAGGTTGCGCGAATCCTCGGTGATGCCGAGTATTCCCCGCTGAGTCGGCTGCTGATCGCCGCAGCCCGTCAGACTGAGCTCGATCGGCCCCCGCAAGGTCAAGAGTCGGCCATCGGACAGGCCGGGCAGAAGCTTGAGGGCTTTCGTCAGCGCGTCGAACGTTATTTCGATGACGCGGATCCCGGTGCGCCGTCGGGCGAGGCTCCTGAGACCTATGTGACGCGTCGCTTTGCCTGGCTGCATGATCTGGTGAAGGGCGATGATCAGCGGCAGGCACCCATCGAGCGTGTTCTCATCTCATTGGGCCAATTGCAGCTCCATCTGAAGTCCGTCGCCGCGGCATCGGCAACGGGTCGCGGCAGGCTCGTGGCTGGCGAGAGTGCGGAGATCAGCGATGCGAAGGCCCTCGGCGCTCAGCTTCCGGCACCACTTGGTATGTGGGTGGGCACGCTCGCACAGGACAGCGCCAATCTCGCCGCTGGAGGCGCGCGCGCTCAGCTCAACAACATCTGGACCGCGGAGGTGCTGCCATTCTGTCGCGAGGCCATCCACGACCGCTATCCTTTCGTACGAGGCAGCTCGCGCGAGACGACGCTTCACGACTTCGGTCGCGTCTTTGGCCCCGACGGGCTGATCGACGCTTTTTTCAAAGAGCATCTGAGCCAGATCGCCGATACCGCGCGACCGACCTGGCGTTGGGTTGACGACGCGATCGGCATTCCAAATGAGGTTCTGGCCCAGTTTCAGCGTGCATCCGTCATCCGCGAGGCATTCTTCATGGGCGGTGGGAAGACCCCGTCGGTCGAGTTCGAGCTTCAGCCGCAAGGCATGGATGCTCGATTGAACCAGTTCGTCCTGGATCTCGGTGGGCAGATCGTCGACTACCGGCATGGCCCACTGCGCACTCAGCGGCTCCAATGGCCCCCTCCCGACGGTCCCTCGCGGGTGCGCCTGGTCTTTACCGACAGCAGTGGCGGCGGGCCGAGTCTCACCGAGGAAGGTCCCTGGGCCTGGTTCCGGGTGCTCGATCGCTCACAGCTCAGAGCCACCAATCAACAGGAGCTTTTCCGGTTGACCTTTTCGTTGGCCGGGATGTCGGCACAGTTCGAGCTGCGGGCGATCAGTGTACGCAATCCCTTCAAGCTCGATGAGTTGCGGGGTTTCGTCTGTCCGGGGCGGCTATGAGCGGCGACGCGCGCAGCTCGCCGGGTTTTTTCGGCAAGTTGCCGAATCTTGGCGATTTCGTCGCGCGGCGCCTACCGGTCGAGTTCGTCCAGCCCTGGGATCGCTGGCTACAGGAGTCTCTCTCGGAGAGTCGTGCCCAGCTTGGCGAGGCATGGCTCGACACCTATCTCACCAGCCCGCTTTGGCGCTTCGTACTGACGCCGGGCGTGGCGGGTCAGCTCGGTTGGGCGGGCGTGCTCATGCCGAGCGTCGATCGGGTGGGGCGCTATTTTCCGTTGACCCTGGCCTGCCCGCTGGAGATCGGCGTCGACCCCTTGCGGGTTCTTTGCGAGCCGGACTGGTTCGAGCGGGCCGAGGCGGTGATGCTTTCCGGGCTCGAGGAGAGTTGCTCGATTGAGGGCTTCGATGCGCTTGCTCTGGGGATTGGTGGACCGCCCATTCCCGCTCTGGGCCGCCCGCCAGAAGAGGCGATGGGCCGGGTCCGGTCGAATGCCTGGCGGGTCCGCGCGGCCACGCCCTCGGACTTGGGTCAGGCCTGCTCCGCGTTGCTGGCACGTGCGCTCGAGCAGGTCTTCTGTGCCTACAGCCTCTGGTGGTCGGGCGGCTCAGAGCAGGTGGCGCCTTCCTTTCTCGCCTGTCAGGGCCTGCCGCCATCGGAGGGCTTCAGTGCACTTCTTGCCGGAGACTGGGCCGGGAAGGGATGGTGGGAGCTCGATCAGGTCGACGCCCATGCCTATGGCGAGGATCCGGGATGAGCCTTCGCCCGATACACATTCGCTGGACATCCGGCGGCGCGACCGACTCCGGCAGGGTCCGTGACGTCAACCAGGATGCGTACCTGGACCGTCCTGACCTGGGCCTGTGGGCCGTGGCCGACGGAATGGGTGGCCACCGCGATGGTGGACTTGCGAGTCGCCTGCTGGTTGAAGGTCTCGGTCGGATGGCGCATCCAACGCTGTTGGGGGCGGCCGTCGAATCGATACGCAAGATCCTGCAGGCCGTGAATCGCCGTTTGGTGGCAGACGCCGCCGCTCTCGGTGATTTGATCGGGAGCACCGTGGTCGCCCTCGTTGCGGTCGGCGATCACTGCGCCATCCTTTGGGTCGGGGACAGTCGAGTCTATCGGCTACGTCACGGCGAGCTCGTTCAACTGACGCTGGACCATACGCATGTTCAGCAATTGGTCGCCCGGGACATTCTGACCCCCGAGCAGGCCGAGCATCACCCAATGTCGAACGTCCTGGTGCGAGCAGTCGGTGGTGACGCCGAGTTGGAGGTGGATTGCCGTGTCGAGGCGATCCGCGACGGTGACCGTTTTCTGTTGTGCAGTGACGGCTTGATCAAGGAGCTGCGATCGGGAGAGATCACGCGCATCCTATCCGGTGGCGAGCCCGCCGATGTTGCTCGTCACTTGGTCGAGTCGGCCTGCAAGGCGGGTGGGCGAGACAATGTCACTGCGGTGGTCGTGGATTTTCATCGCTGATGTAATCAGCTCCGCCCAGGAGGTCAGTGGGATGGGTCGGACTGCCGGGCACGCAGAGAGTCGTCGTCTTCCGCTTGCGGGTTTTCGCTGCACAAGCGATTGACCTCTGTCAGGCAGGCCACGCACAGGCAGTCCTGGTATCGGTCGCCCAAGTACTCGAGTGCCTCCGATGTCAGGGCGACACTTAGACAGCCGCATAGCTCGACCCGGTTGGATTTGCATTCGAAGCTGGATCCGCATCGCGGACAGGTCTTCAATTCATGCTTCCCCATGGGGCTTTCTCTCGATGCTTGGTCCAAACCGACACCTTGGCCGATAAACCATCCGGACTCAAGCGCGCTCTTCCCATTGCGGCCCAGATCTCACTGCGATAGCCTCGCCCGGCTTTGGGGCGGCCGTTCGGCGGTCATCTCCACCCCCTTCCGGCGATCGAGGATCGGCATGTTGCTTGAGGATACCGACCGTTACGCCCTGCATCGCCGGGGTCGCTATCTGTTCGCCGCCTTCAGTCGTCCGCATGCTGTTCTAAGCACCTGCCGTGTCAATGGTGGACTGTCCAAGGATCTGACCCATGTCGCGAACCACCAGAGCTGCGAGGGCGCCGCTCACTTGGCGCGTTATGAATTGGTCCTGGGTCTGGGTGCGCATGCCTATCATCTGATGGCCTGCGCCGAGGGCGGACTTCCGCCGGAAACCACGGCGCTCATGGGGACTGCAGCCAATATGCAGTGTGCCGTGTTGGCGCGTGCGGATGCCGAGGACCTGAGCGTCAGCGTGGCTGCGACCGCAGGTGTGCTCGGTAACGCCACGCGCGCCGGCGATCCGGCGGCTTGGCATGAGGAGGCCGAGGGCAGCCGTCCCGTCCGCGTTGCGCGGTCGGCCCAGTCCGAGGGCCCCCGTCAGATCCTCCATCCCCCTGCCGAGTCGGGCACCGGGACCATCGTCACGCTGGTCTTCATCAACCAGCCCTGCACCCCAGCCTGTCTGGTCCGCGCCGCGACCATGGTCACCGAGGCGAAGACCACCGCACTGCTCGACCTGCGCATGCCGAGTCTTGAGTCGAGCGGTCTCGCGACGGGGACAGGCACCGACCAGCTCGCGATCGCCGCCCCGCTGGTCCGCGACGATGAGTGGGAGCGTCACTGGGCGGGTGGTCACAATACACTTGGCGAGCTGCTGGCGCGGGCAACCCATGAGGCGGTCACCCGCTGCCTCTTGCTGCAGAACGGTGTCTGTCCCGAGCTGAGGCGCAGCATTTGCGCCGCCCTGGGTCGGCATGGCTGCGACGAGGCGGCGCTGCGCAGCTGTGCAGAGGTGGAGCTAAAGGGTCCCGCCGCGTTGCTTTTCGCAGAAAATCTCTCCGCCATCATCCATGATCCGCATAGTGCAGCCGCAGCCTATGGTCTGTCCGAGATCCTCGATCTGGTGTGTTCCGGTGTGCTGCACGCCGAGGTTGCGCGAGAGGCGATCCTGAACCAAGCCGCACTGCTCGCGGCGTCGGTCGCGGTCAGGCAGGAGTGCTTTTCGCACCTTCGAGCAGAGCTGGCGCCCGATCAGGCGCTGCCAGCCGGTCGTCTCGCGGCGCTGGCTGTGGTGCGGGGTTTTGCGCGCAAATGGAGCTAGGCGCCCATCTCGCGCTGATTCTTGCGGCCTGCGTGCTCGATGCCTTGATCGGCGATCCTGTCTATCGCCTCCATCCGATCCGGGTCATCGGGGCCTGGAGCCTCGGCTGGGAGCGTCTGCTGTTCGCCTTGCGCCTTCATGGACGCATGGGTGGAATGATCCATTGGCTGCTGGTCGTGGGCGGCGCGCTGCTGGCCTGGTGGCTGGTCCGATCCGGTCTGGGTCTGCTGCATCCCTGGGCGTCTGTCGTTTGGGATCTCTTCATCGCATCCAGCCTGCTCTGCACGCGCGATCTGTTGGAGCACGGGCGGCGTGTGCTCAAGTCGCTCGATGACCTGTCGCGTGCCCGAGCTCGACTGGGGATGTTGGTTGGTCGTGACACGGGGCAGCTTGGGCGCGGGGGCATCGTTCGCGCCACGATCGAGAGCCTGTCCGAAAACCTGACCGATGGGGTGCTGACGCCGCTCTGGGCGCTCTGTCTCTTCGGCCTCCCTGGTCTGATCCTGGTCAAGGCGGTGTCAAGCCTCGACTCCATGGTCGGTTACAAGAACGAGCGCTACCTTCGATTCGGCTGGGCCGCCGCGCGCTCGGATGACCTCATTCACTGGATCCCTGCGCGTCTTTCGGTGCCTTTGATCGCGGTCGCGGCGGGAATCCTCAAGCTCCACCCGCGACTTGCCTTCCGCGCGGCTCGCGACTATCACGCCATGCTGCCCAGCCCCAACTCGGGCTGGAGCGAGGCTGCCTGCGCTGGTGCACTCCGGGTGCGTCTGGTCGGACCCATTCGCTATGGCGGCATCCTGGTCACCGAGTCCTACATGGGCGATCCAGACTGGCCGGTCGATCTCGACGCCGGGGATCTGGATCGCGCCCTGCGCTTGATCCTGGTCTGCTGTCTGGTCGCTCTGATACTGGGTCTGATCGTGGCGCCGGTGCGCCTGATGATGCCTTGGTGATCGCAGGTCCGTTTGACCGGGGCCGGACGCCAAGCCGCGTTTCGAGAGGTGCGCCGTCAATGCGTTGGGTCGCTCTCGCATGCCTCGGCGGGCACCGCAACGGACGCGGCTTAGCCAGAATGCGGGCCATGCGGCTTTGGGGAAGCGTTGATCCAATCAGCTTCTCCCTAGCGCACCGATGATGCCATTACGGATCCGGTATTGATGGCTCGTGACCTTGAGTCTGAAGAGGGCGTCGTGGGAGACGACGATCAGGGCCTGGGGGAGCTCGTTCAGGATGTCCACCAGTCTGGCCCGTGTCGCCTCGTCCAACGCATTGGTCGGCTCGTCGAGCAACAGCACATCCGGCTCCATCGCCAGGACCGTGCCGAGGGTCACCAGGCGCTTCTCACCGCCCGAGAGCTTATGGGTGACGCGATCGCGCAGGTGTCCCAAACCGAGTCGGTCGAGCGTTCGATCGACGAGATCCAGGACCTCGGCCTTGGATTTGCCCAGGTTGAGTGGGCCGAATGCGATGTCCTCGGCCACCGTCGGACAGAAGAGCTGGTCGTCCGGGTCCTGGAAGACGAGGCCGGCCCGCTTCCGAACCTCGTAAAAGTCCCGTTCCTGACGACGCGGTGCGCCGAAGGCCATGAGGGTCCCTGCCTGCGGTCTCAAGAGCCCGACCATGATGTGCAGCAGGGTGCTCTTTCCGGACCCGTTGGGACCGGTCAAGGCGATGCGCTCATTCTCGTCCAGCCTCAGGCTCACATCCCGCAGCACTGGCGGTTGGCCCGGGTAGCCGAAGCGCACCCCGGTCAGCTCAAAGAGCGGGTCCATGCCATCGCTCCAGTGTGAGCAAGAAGGCGAAGGCCAAGGTGGCGAGCCCGGCGAAGAGGGCGTCATGACGCCTATAGGCGAAGCGGTCGAGGAGATGAAAACGGCCCTGGAAGCCGCGGCAGCGCATCGCGGCCAGGATACGCTCGGAACGGTCCAGGCTGCGGATCAGCAGCATCCCGACCAGGTAGCCGATGCTCCGATACGTGTGTCGATTGTTACCGGGACGAAAGCCTCGCGCACGCATCGCGATGCGCAGCCGGGCGTACTCATCTCCGATGACGGCGATATAGCGCACGGTAAAGAATAGGAGTTGCACCAGTGCGGCAGGCATCCTCAGGCGGGCGAGGGCGTGTCCCAGCGTGACCGCGTCCAGGCTGCCGACCAAGGCCAAGAGCGCAAGGACGATGGCGTTGGCCTTGAGCACGATCACAACAGCTGTGTGCAGCCCCTCTGCGCTCGCGCTGAAGGTGCCCCACTCGAAGATGGAGGTGCCGGGCACGGTGAAGGGGAGCAGCAACAGGATGAACAACATGAAGCCATCCATCGATGCCACGCGTCTCAGTGTTTGGCCGGCGGGCAGGCGTGCCGATAGCATCAACAGGATGGCGAGACCCAACCCGATCAGGAGTGTCGTGATACCGGACAGGGAAACCACCACCAGGGCGAAGAGGGTGGCAGAGAGGACGCGTAGACGCGGATCCAGCCCCCTGACCCAGCCAGGCCCTGCCTGGTCGGTCTCCATTGCAGGTTTCGACGGTTCGAGGAGATGCCCCATGATTTGGTCTCAACCCCGGCCTTGCCCGTTGGCGGAGACGAACGACATCAGCCGAAAAAGACCGGTTATGGCGGCGAGCTCGCTCTCAATGAATGGCCTCGATCTTATCAATGTTTCCGGCTTGCACCAAAACGTCGCCGCTGGCAGATTGACGCGATGATGCCAATCCGCTCCAACAACGCGTCCCAAGCCCCTCAGGCTATGCCTCCTTTGGAGCATGGCGGACGTTTGCGTGAGGCCGCGGTGCGCTTCGGCATCCCTCTGCAGGATTGGGTGGATCTCTCGACCGGCATCAATCCCAACGGCTGGCGCGTGCCAAATCTGCCCGGCACCCTTTGGGCGCACCTGCCTGAAGACGCGGATGCCCTGGAGCAGACAGCTGCGTATTTTTACGGTGCGGCTGAGGTGCTGCCGGTGGCTGGCTCCCAGGCCGCCATCCAGGCCCTGCCGCTGCTGCGTGCGCCTGGACGTGTCGGGGTGCCCGAGGTTGGCTACCAGGAGCATGCGCAGGCCTGGCAGCGTGCCGGGCATACACTCGTCCGGCTGTCCGACGGGAACCCAGAGGGCCATCCGGGCGATGATCTCGAACGGCTGGACGTCCTGGTCGTGATCAACCCGAACAACCCCACCGGACGACGCTGGCCCGTCCAGACCCTGCTCGACTGGCACGCGGGGCTTTCCGCGCGCGGCGGCTGGCTCGTCGTCGACGAGGCATTCATGGATACGACTCCCGAGGACAGCCTCGCCCCTTATTCGGATCGACCCGGCTTGATCGTGCTGCGCTCGCTGGGCAAATTCTTCGGTCTTGCCGGGGCACGTGTCGGTTTCGCACTCGGGTCGGCCGATCTTCGAGCGCGCCTTCGGTCCCAGCTCGGGCCCTGGACGCTGAGTGGACCCGCACGTTTCGTCGCGCAGATGGCCTTGGCCGATGCCGATTGGCAGGCGGAGACCCGCAGCTCGCTGCGTCGAGCCTCTGCAGGGCTTGCCGATCTGCTCGGTGGTCACGGACTGACCCCCTCAGGCGGCACTGACCTCTTTCAGTGGGTTCGCACACCGGATGCCGCGCGCATCCAGGATGCCCTGGCTCGTCAAGGGATCTGGGTGCGCCGGTTCGACAGGCCGCCGAGCCTCCGCTTCGGCTTGCCGGGCGCGGATGCGGATTGGCGACGGCTTGATTCGGGGCTGCGGCGAGATGCCTCGTCCGCTCCGATTCGACGGGCTCCGACGGCTCATTCAACAGCCGCTGGTCCGAGTGCTGGATATCGAGACGGGTCGCACTGCGAGGCCGAGACGCCTTGAGGCCGGATTGGCTCAGCGTCCCTGCGGCGGAGCGCGAGCCGAGATCGGCTCGATCGTCGGCCGACGATGGTGCATCCGCTGGTGTGGGATCGGCGGTCGCCTGCTCCGCGATGGACTGGGACCGGAGGCGTGGCGGTGTGTCAGGAGACCATGATGGCCTTGTGATGGCTGGCCCGGGCATCCCCGTCCGTCTCGTCGTCGTCGCGCAGGATCCTTGGACGAGAAATACCCCTCTGCTCGGGGCCCCGAGCTCGATCCTGATGCGTTTTCTTCCGCCGAGCCGATCGATGAGCCCCGAGTCGTTCGAATCAGCAGGCGCGCAAGTCGAGCTTATCCGTCTGCAAGTCGTCTCCACGACTCGATTGCAGTCTGACCAGCGAAGCCAGGGGAACGACCTCATACATCGATGCGGGATCGACCGTCTGGACAAGCATCAGGTCGACATCGCCCTGAGCGCAGGCCGCCACGCCGCCGAACGGGCGAAGCTGGCCGGGATCCAGCTTCTGATCGGCGTGGCGAGCTCGGCTGGTCAAGATGAAAAAAATGCCCTGGCGTCCACGCCTGACCCTGTCAGCGTTGGTCTTGTACCGTTCCGATTGAGACGGTCAGGTCCATGGCCTATTGATTCCTCTCAGGATTACGGCACTCTGCATGTCGGCCAGGGTCGCAAGGCGGATCCATCTCGAGCGGATCCCTATGATGGCTTGCGATGCCTTGGGCAGCCCGCGATCGCGGCACTTGCAGGTGCGGCGATCGCGGGTGCCCAGATTGGAATCCCCATCTGTTTGCCTGGACCCGTCGGCGCGGTGGCAGCGCTCGCAGCGATGCGCCTGAACCCTGGCGTTCGCACCTGGCTCGAGCAGGACGCCGAGGGCCTCATCGCCGCGGGGGACGATGTCATCCCCGATGCCGGATATCCCGCGGACCTGGTCGGCCCAAGGTGCTCGCGGAACGCCTGCTGCGTTTAGGCGATTTCCGGGAATGAGCTCTCGGTGCGGTAGATCCTTTCCCGGAAATCGCCTTAGGAGAGACTCTGTTGCAGAAGGCGTCTAACGATGACGGTTTGGGGAGCCCTGCGCTGCCCCAACTGTCAATTCAGCGATGAGATGAGCCTAGGGGGCATGATCTATGAGTACAGAGATCGTCACGGTACGTCCGGAGCTCCCAACGGAGACCCTGCAGCGGCTACCCAATTTCGTCGGGATCTCCGAGATGACGGCCGGCGCGACCGGTCTTTCGATGAACCTGGTGTCGATCCCGCCCGGCGCTCAGGCCGAGCCGCACCTGCATGTCGGCTTTGAAACCGCCATCTATCTTCTCAAGGGTCGCGTCGAGACGCGATACGGAGAGAACCTCGGACAGTCGGTGATCAATCATGAAGGTGACTTCATCTTCATCCCGGCGGGCGTCCCGCACCAACCCCGTAATCTGAGCGATACTGAGTCGGCCTTGGCCGTGGTCGCCCGAAACAACGCGAACGAGCAGGAAACCGTCCAGCTCTATCGACCGGAGTGCGACGATGCGGATCGTGAGAAGACCGATTGACCGGAAACGAGATCCATGATCAGGAAGGGCAGGTAATAGATGAAGCTCGAGATGAGCGCCAGACCGGCCAGGCTTAGGATGTACCATGGCCAAGGTCCGAGATAATCCATCAGTGAGGCTTGCGTCGGTTTGCTCGACAGGAAGAGATAGTTGGTCTCCAGCAACAGGTTGATCGGCGCCACGACGGCGACGACCGTAAGCAAGGCGGCCATCGACCTGGCAATCGACATGAGTGTCGGGCGAAACCGGTAGACCAGCGTGGCGTAGAGCACACCGACGATGACCAGGCCATGTGCGATGAAAAACGTCAGGTACAGGAGGTCCGGGAACCCCACCTGAAGATCTGGCGTGATGAGTGCCTGCAGTGTTCCGCCCCATGCCCAGAAGTAGACGATTTCATACGCGCGGTAAGATTGCACGAGCAGCACCCATGCCGTCAGAAGCACGGATAGACCACAGAGGTGCAGCGGCAGGAGACTGCTGATCTCACGGTCATGATGAGTCATGTGCAGCCAGATCTGAAAACCCTCTTGGGCGATCAGGACGACAGCGATCAGGGCGCCGACTCGGTATTGCCAGGCGACATCCAGGGTCTTCCTTACGGCGAGCGGGACGCCGATCGCCATGACGCCGATGAGCAGGACTGTGAGCAGGTGTGCCTGGCCGAACAGTATGAAAGGACCTGCCGCGCTCATCGGGATCTCCAGGTTGCCGGTGTCATCCTTCATCATGCTGCCAAAGACGGAGTGGAGCTCTCGGCTGAGGCAGATTGCCCTACTTTAGCGGACCGCTGGACTCGGGCAAAATGAAACAGGATCAATGGCGCCAGTGTTCCTAAAACACCTTCGCAATCCATTTGGTCGGCTCTTCGGTACCTCGAGACGGGCCGCCGCGATTGGTCGGCTGACCGCAATCTTCGTCGCCGAGTCGGCCGGTGCACCCATGCAGCGGTGCGACGCAGCCGAGGCCGTCACCGGGGTTGGGCTGGAGGGCGATCGCTATGCGACTGGACGCGGCTTCTGGCGCCTGACCGACGGCTGCCAAGTGACATTGATCCATGCCGAAGACCTCATCCGCGCCGAACGGCGATCGGGTTTGCCGCTCTCGGCCGGGGAGCATCGACGTAACCTTGTCATCGATGGATGGTCCGGGATCGACCTTCGCGGCTGTCGTATCGACATCGGCGATGCTCAGTTCAGCTGGCATCGCGTGCGTCCGCCTTGTGGTTATCTCGACCGGGTCGCTGGCCGCGGGAACGCCAAGGCCCTCGGTCGTCATGGTGGTCATTGCCTGCGCGTGCTGCGCAGCGGAGTCATCAAGGTCGGCGACCCCGTCAGGCTGCTTGATCTCGAATAAAGCAAGGATTGCAGTCTTTACCTCCATCAGATCCGCGATCCCCAGGGATTCAGGCGGTGCTCCAGTTTCACCGCCTCCGCCACCGCGGCGGACAAGGTCTCGTAAGACGACCCGCGGGCAGTGCTATCGCGCCACTGCGCCAGACACACCATCGCGTTGGCTGCGCCATGACGCGAGAGCGTCAGATGTGTGACCCCGTCCGGAAGCGAAGCAGGGCGAGCATGCGCGCAGTCCGAAACCAGGCGTCGGATCAGGAGGTTTTGAGGCTCGGCGCCTGCTCCTGATAGCCGGGGCTCCCCGCCAGCGCCCAAAAAGCAGGCTGGACGTCGTATGTCGCCATCTCATCCCAGGCGGGCGGGAGCATATGGAGATTGCCGCCTGCAATGCCGTCGAACAGGGAGATCAGGACGTTGAACAGCTCCGGCTGGTCCGCTTTGGCCAAAACGGCGATGATCTTGCGGTCGATGTCGAGTGCGTCGCGAATGCCTCGAGCATGCATTCGATCCCCGCCGTCAGGCCCATAAGGCGTCGAGCGCAAAGGGCACCGACTCGAATGGCGGTTGGGACACGCGATCGCCTTCCTTCAGTGTATCGAGCAAGAGCCAACGGTGGCCCTCCTGCAGCGCGTAGACCTCCAGGGTTTGCGCATCCGGATCGACCGGCCACAGATGTGCGACCCCCTCCCGAGCATAGACAGGCATCTTGATCGCCCGATCCGTGCGCGAGGTGGACGGCGAAAGGATCTCGCAGACCCAGTCCGGCGACAGCTCGAACCAGGCCGCTTCCGGTAGCCTGCACATGCGTTCACGGCGCCAGCCGGCGAGATCCGGCACCAGGATGTCCCCGCCGAGGTGGAGCTCTGGCTCATCGATGATCCACGAGCCGCCCGGCCCCCCGATGCCGCCTCCAAACGGCCCCCCGATCAGATAGCCGAGCGCCGAGTAGGCATGAGCATGCCGTGGCGCAGGACGGGGATGGGTGTAGAGGGTGCCGCATAGAATCTCCCCGACCAAGCCCTCCGGCAAGGCAAGCAGGTCTTCGTAGCGGGCGAGTCGTTCGGCAGGTCTGGGCATTATTTTAGCGAATAGTATTAAGTGGATAGTGGTGAGTTGGCCTTGATTATCGTTCTGACTTAACCAGAGAGGGCCGCAACCTGAAGATCAAACCCACTAATCTCATTAACCTTGCGGCGCCAGCGCTGTTCACTCTCTCTATACTCCACTAGCCGATCTCAATCGACCATCCGCGCCTGGCGATCTCGCCGCTCAGCCTGCCCGCCACATCCGTCAGCACCGGGACGAGCCCGTGCGCCGTCTCCAGGGCATCAGCCAGGACGACCGGGTCTTCCACGTACTCGTGCACCATTTGATTGCGTAGCTTACGCATCTCCATCCATTGCTCGGCCGACGGGATCAGGCCGAGGTGCTCCGCCCGGTCCAGGTTGTCGATAACCGCCCCGGTCTTCTCGCCGAGTGCGGTGAGCAAGACAGGCAGAAGCTTGTCCCCGAGGGTATCCTGCAAGCGACCGAAGCGGCTGACGAAGGCATCGACCCGCTCCGCCAGATCGGGCGCCTTGTCCAGCTCCGCGACCCGCGCCGGAGTGAAGGGGCTGGTGAAGAGCCGCCCGGAGGTCAGGGTGAGATGGCGGGCCTCCTTCTCGGCGACGCGCACAAGAAATCGCAGGCGCTCATGGGTGGCAGGGGCTAGGCTCACAGCGAGCGTCCTTCGCGCAACGCGATGTCGTGGATCGGCAGTCGGCGCAGGTTCGGGGCCAGGACGACCACATCGACACGCCGTCCATACATGGTACGAGAGATGCGCGCAGCGAGTCGTGCAGACAGCGCCGCCGGATGCTCAACGGCGGAGGGCAGCTCGACCAACAGGTCCAGGTCACCTCCGGTAGCCTCGTCGCGTAGGCGCGAACCGAAAACGCGCACCTGAGCCGACGGTCCAGCGGTTTCGCCTACAATGCGCCGGATCGATTGGATCTGTTCTTCGGTCAGCCGCATGTGTGTAAGACCCCGATCTCAGATAAGGACCAAGCTTCATGCCGAGCGACGCCCATCGAGATGCCGCTCCCGATCGGCCGCGAATTGCAGGTACGCAAGGATGTCGTCACGCTCCAGCTCCGGAAAGTCATCGATGATCTCGTCGGTAGACAAACCGGCAGCCAATTGATCCAGCACGTCGCAGACCCTGATCCTCAGCCCCCGCACGCAGGGTCTGCCGCCGCGCTTGCCGGGCTCGATGGTAATACGTTCGCTGAAGTCCATTGAAGCCTTCGACGTTTCCTCGACTCGCCACTCACCGCTTCCTCAAACGCCATCACACTGAGCGCTACCCCCC
>RRYU01016910.1_pt1 | contig 58278 bp, 47 predicted proteins | sample 2162651 | NCBI WGS metagenome assembly RRYU01 (sample SAMN10267283, study PRJNA491782) | microbial mat metagenome | isolation source: biomat in the production well | place: Japan: Minami-Kanto gas field, natural gas well KTG3 | collected 2017-06 | reverse complement strand
CCATGTCATTCCGAACACCGCCCCCCTGTACCCGCCTCATGCCAACATCTCTGCTGGCGGTGTGAGGAATCTCCCGCGAATCTCATTGGAGATTCCTCCCTGCGCCGCTGACACGGGCGGGCATGATGCGACATCCTCTGGCGGCTCCGCTCGGAATGACATGGGGTGTTCATTGTTTTTTGCGGAGGGGATTCCTCCCTGCGCCACTGCCGGGGGTAGTGTGTGTGCATAGGAGATGTCTAGCGGAGCCTGCCCCAAGCGTCGTCGAGGGGATCGGAATGACATGGGGTGTTCGTTGTTTTTTGTGGCTGAACATCGTGTCCCACCACGCCATCCCATGTCATTCCGAACACCGCCCCCCTGTACCCATCTCATACCAATATCTCTGCTCGCGGTGTGAGGGATCTCCAGCGCCAACCAGCGCCCCACTATGTCATGCCGACTGCCAGGCATAGGCATCCATTGGAAACTCATCCCATGTGCGATTATCTACCTCTCGCCCCTTTGCTTTCGGATTGCGTCCCCCCCATTGCTTAAAGAAGAAAGCAACATTGTTCGCGACACACTTATCCCGTAGCTCTCTGATCCACTCAGGCTTGCAAGGCCGATGACCAGGCCCGCTCTCGCCCCCAGCGATCAGCCAGTCAATATCGCGTAAATCAAGCATCATTAAGGAATCTAACAAAGGCTCTGCACTGACAAAACGAATAGCCGCGGGTACCTGTCGGAGCTTCTCCAGCCGCCATTGGTATTGAATTGTTTCAATAGATACACCCAACCAGATATGCGCCGGCCAGGGCGTGCCTGCCGGTGCAAACTGGCTTATACGATCTGTGATTTTTTCACTAAGATGCAGGAGGCGCGCAGGTCGCTTGGTAAGAACCTGGAAGATATGCCAGTCTGCCTGAACCATAACTTCAAAGACCTGCAAAATAAACTCATCTGGAACATCTTTATGGAACAGATCAGACATAGAGTTGGTAAAAATGCGGCGCGGCTTTTTCCATTTCAGAGGCAAGGCTAACCGTTCGGGCCACCGTTTCAGATCAAACCCCTGTTCGTACGGATGCCCTGGAATGCCGCGCCAGCGCTCGGCAAACGTTCTGGCATAACAGTGGTCACAGCCAGGCGACACCTCGGTGCAACCGGTGACCGGGTTCCAGGTAGCATCTGTCCACTCAATGTTCGACTGGAGACTCATGATTATTCGGCGTCTTTATAGAACAAAGGTTCACTATTGAGGATTATGATAGCATGAAAAGGACGGGATGTCAATCAAAAAACAAAGGTTTAGGGCTATGGACAGCCCTGAACCTGCATAAATCCCTTTACTATACTGCTATGCTTACCGCATCTGAAGAATATATTGGGCAATCCGTACTGCGGTATGCGCACCTTTAGGATTTGCAGCCGCAAAACACAGCAGAAAGATCGGGACATTCTTTGAATTGCATAGTGGTCGTGGTTTTTCGGCAACTTGTGCAAAAACTTCCTTCAATCTGTGTACAAAGAAATCGCCTATCTTATCAAAATCCGTATCCTTTTCAAGTACTTCATCATCGTCCAGGAAACTCATTTGCGCTCTTGGTTTGTAAAACTCCTCACGCCAGGAGGGCGTACCAAACATGCGTGTCAACTTATCGGCCCAGATCCCATCTGGCGGTCCTTTACGTGTAAGCAGACGATTCACGGCCTGGCCCAGGGGAAATAAGAGCCAGAGGTCAACTGCCTTTGTGTCAGCCAATGCGGTAATTGTCTGCCACTCTACTTCCATGCCGTATGGATCCAGGAAGACGACAGCCCTGTGTTTTGTCCAATTAGTATTTTTGCACCAATCACGCAGTTTCTGATTGGCGTCACCCTGTTCGATGTGTAACCTGGGTGCTTTTGCTGGGAATAATGCCCGTAGATTTTCCAGTTCTTGCACGAAACCGTGCCTCCGTGTCTCCGTGGTGAATCGTTTCCCCCGATCGTGAACAGTTACATGCTCATACTGTCTTGACAACGTGCGTACTACTCACAATCTACACATCCAGCCTCACCTGTTCTGACTCGCCCGTATCCAGCAAACGGCGTAACGCCTGCTCATCCAGAATGGGCACACCCAGAGACTGCGCTTTGGCCAGCTTGCTGCCGGGACTCTCGCCAGCGACCACGTAGCTGGTCTTCTTTGTGACGCTACTGGTGATCTTGCCACCGTGGGCCGTGATCAGCGCCGCCGCGTCGTCGCGGGTAAGCGTCGGCAGCGTCCCGGTGAGCACAAACGTCTGGCCAGCCAGCGAGCTACTCTGGAGTGCCTGTTTTGTGGCGGCTGTCATATTCACACCATCTGCCCGCAACTTTGCCACGGTTGTCTGCACATCTTCGCGCTGAAAGAAATCGACGATGCTGGCCGCAGCCACCGGCCCGATGCCCTCGATGGCCTCAAGCGCGGCCTGATCAGCCTGCATCAGCGCCTCAAGCGTGCCAAAGTGGCGCGCCAGCAGCTGCGCGGCAACGCTGCCGATATAGCGAATACCCAGACCAACCAGCAGGCGATCCAGCGGACGTTGTTTCGATTGTTCGATGGCCGCAAGCAGATTGGTGATGCGTTTAGGGCCAAAGCCCTCCATGTCGGCAAAGTCTTCGGCACGCAGCGTGTAGAGATCGGCCACATCGGCGATCATGCCCCGGCTCACAAACAGCTCGGCCTGTTTTTCACCGATACCAACGATATCCATGGCCCCCCGACTGACAAAATGCTCGACACGGCGTACCAGTTGTGCCGGACAGATGCCAAAGTTCGGGCAGCGCCAGGCAGCCTCGCCCTCGATGCGTTCCAGGGCTGTGCCACAGGCCGGGCAGTGGCTGGGAAACTGATAAACCTGCTCCGTACCAGTACGTCGCTCTACTACCGGGCCGATCACATAGGGAATCACATCGCCCGCCCGCTTGACCGTGACATAATCGCCGATGCGAATATCACGTGCGCTGATATAGTCAGCATTATGCAGGCTGGCATTGCGCACTGTCACCCCACCCAGAATCACCGGATCTAGCTCGGCACCGGGCGTGACAACACCGGTACGCCCGACATTCACCCCAATGTTTTGCAGCCGGGTGATCGCCTCACGCGCCGGGAACTTATACGCAATCGCCCAGCGTGGGTCGCGCCCGACCACGCCGAGTTCGCTTTGCTGCCGAAAGTCATCAACCTTTACCACTACGCCATCGGCCTCGTAGTCAAGCGTGTCGCGGCGGGCCATCCATGTGCGACAGAATGCGATCACCTCGTCAAACTGCGTAAAGCGGGCGGCGTCACGATTCACGGGGAACCCCAGCGCCTTGAGATAGGTCAGGGTTTGCCACTGCGATTGCAGCGAAACACCGTTAAAAGGGCCAACAGCGTAGGCGAAGAAGCGCAGCGGGCGTTGGGACGTGATGGCCGGGTTCTTCTGGCGTAACGAACCGGCGGCAGCATTACGCGGATTGGCCGCCACACGCTCGTTGGCGGCGGCGAGACGCTCGTTCAGACGCTCAAAGTCAGCAATGCGCATGTATACTTCGCCACGCACTTCAATCGAAGCAGGCAGTTCACCGGGGCTGTGTGTCGCAGAGGCTGCTGCATGCGTAGGCGACCTGTTACCCCGCAGCACCAGGGGAATGCTCTGAATAGTGCGCAGGTTGGCGGTGACATCCTCGCCCACCTCGCCATTGCCACGCGTAGCCCCACGTACCAATCGCCCGTCCTGATACGTCAGGGCAATCGCCAGTCCGTCAATTTTAGGTTCGACCACAAAAGCCAGCGTAGTATCGCCCAGCAGTTTACACACCCGTTCATGCCAGGCATACAGATCAGCCTCGTCGAAGGCATTGCCAAGCGAGAGCATAGGCTGGGGATGCTGTACTTTCGCAAAGTGGCTGGCTGGCGCTGCACCAACCCGCTGCGTAGGCGAGTCGGGCGTCAGTAAGTCAGGATAGGCCTCTTCCAGGCTGCGTAATTCACGCAGCAGCGTATCATACTCGCTATCGCTGATAATTGGCGCATCAAGCACATAGTAGAGATGGTTATGGGCGCGAATCTCTTCCTGCAAGGCCATGATGCGTCGGGCTGGATCAAGATTGCTCATTGAGGGGGGTTCCTGATTTCTGCTGGGTTCCATGCTGCCGCAGGTGACACTGGTCTTTCGTGCGGTCAAAAGCCTGATTTGTCTACTAGCGCATAACTGTCATGTAACTGAAGTTACGCGGTTGTTCATCTTCTGGACTAATATCCTTTCCAAAAAGATGGAAAAGGGATTATTTTGTTAGTACGAAAAAAGCTCTGGGATGGTGGAGGCCCCCAACCATCAGTCTGGCGAAACGCGCATCTGAATCACCCCACCCCCGCCCCTTGCAGGGGCGGGGGAGTCGGACGGGGCATGCGGGCGGCACACGCTGCGCGTGTGCCGCCCGGATACCCCATTTCCCCACTCTCCCTCAGGGCTTACCATTACCCACAATTGTACCGCATCCTGATGCGGTACAGCCTATGGCGTGCCGCCTCCCCGGAGGTTTGGGCGGGGCTACGCCCCGCCTATATCACGTGTGTTCGGTTCGTTTTGGCGGCTTTGCCGCCAAAACGAACCGAACACACTCTATTTTACGGGGGCCTCCGGCCCCCGCACCCCCAATGTGTGGGTCATGCATAGCCCTCAGGATTTGAGCATCCACCGCATTATTCTTATCCTATAAGCAGTATTATAGCACAAACGTCTAGTTTTTCATCCGGCTGAAGCGGTGAACAGCCAACCATCAATGATCTATGGTTAGTAACTATCTTGCAACAAAAGACGTAGTACTTGAGGCATAGGCATACATGAGCCGGTGGGTACTTGTGGGGTATGTAAAAAGGGACTGTTGGTTGATACCATCCGAGAGAAGTTTGCTGTATAGTACAGTCAATCCCTTCTCTCTCCCCCTCCTACACAAAGCCTTCTGGCAACCAGCCAGGGGGCTTGTGTTTTTGGTATACTATAAATATAGAATGACTTATTCACAGGACTACGCGGTTGTCCATCATCGGGACAGATGAGACAGATATCGCCGCCAACCGGGGGCAAAAGCATTAGTAGACCACCACGCAGAACGTGGTATGTGAGAATCTCAAATATACAGGAACCATAATGACTCTAAAAACCCGAGTCACAGTAATAAATGACTATCCCGAATTTCTCGATCTGATGGGCGACTTTTTGAGCGCCGAGGGGTATGATGTAACGCTTATCCCAAAACATCAGAACGCATTTGCGCAGATCAAGGAAAGCCAGCCGGATATTATCGTCTGTGATCTAATCTTTGATAATATGCCCCATGGCTGGGCACTGGTCGATATGCTCTACCTTGACCCACAAACGCGCCCTATTCCAATTATTCTGTGTACGGCTGCCACAAAGCAGGTGAGTGAAATTGTGCCCTCACTTAGTGCCAAAGGTATTCGCTGGCTGGAAAAGCCCTTTGAAATAGAACAGCTCCTGGCAATGCTCCAGGAGCTTGAAAAAGACAAAAAAGAGCAATCCTGAACGACTATGTATCGCATCAAACACCACATGATCTATGGCATCGTTCAGGATTGCTCTGCTATATCTGAGATTAGACATGGTTTCAAATAGGCGATTCTGCTTTTGCAGTTGGCGTAGGGGTGACCGGCCGGTCGCCCCTACTATGAACCATGCTTTACCGTACACTACCCCGGCGCACGAGGTTAACGATACCAAGCAAAATAACCGCTCCTATAAATGATACGATCAGTGAATAGAGACTCAGTCCACTTGTGTTGATGTTGCTGCCGCTAAATCCGAGGAATTGAAAGAGTGCCCCGCCAATGATTGCTCCGATAATGCCAACCACTATATCGAGCAAAATGCCCTGCTGAGCGTTTGTGCGCATCACCATACTCGCCAGCCAGCCCACCAGCGCACCCATCAAGATCCATAAAATAAAGCCAAGCATAAGGGAACCTCCTTGCCTTTGAGTTTATACGGTGTTCCCTTTGTTCTATTGCAGGAAGTGTGCCATCAGTGTGGGCAGGCAGACATTACCGAGGTTGGAGAATCTTTCAGGTGTAGACTTTTTTGTCGGATTGCATCAGGACGGCCAGAAGCCCCTCACCCCCCTGCCCTTACAGGGGTAGGTTTTTTCCGTAGGGACGCGCTTCTGCGCGTCCGCATGACCTCCTGATGCGGAAAACGTCTGCACGGACAGGCAGAAGCCTGTCCCTACGGATGGCCTTACGATGCGATCCGGCCAAAAAATCTACCCCTGCGAGACCCCCCTGCCCCCCTCTCCCCTTCGGGGCTATGCGTTACCCACACATCGGGGGGGCGGGAGCCTCCGGCTCCCGCAAAAAGAATACGGTTCGGTTTGGTGTGGCGGCTTTGTCGCCACACCAAACCGAACCGTATTGATCTCGGCGGGGCTGCGCCCCGCCGGTACCCGTGGAGAGCAGGAAGCTGCCGGTTCTACCGCATCCTGATGCGGTAGAATTGCGGGTAATGTATAGCCCCTTCGGGGAGGGGGGGGGTATCCAGCCAGCCACTGGCATCATCGAAAAAAGTCTACACGTGAAAGGGTTGAAGAGTGTGAGTATCACTACCGCTGATGGATCAGATCTGTCAGATCCAGAGTGCGGCAGCTATGCTGCCGCGCAGGATCTACCTGGGGAGGATTCAAGCCGGATGTCCATGCAGATATGCCTGGTTCAACATCGGCCTGACAGGTAGCAGCTACGAACTATCTTACCTTACGTCCAGCGAATACCACTGCGCATATCTTCAACCAGTTGCCCCTGACGGGTGAAGAGCAGCCGGATGGAATTGCGTAACTGACATTCCAGGATCGGGCATTTGCCTCGGGCTGCCTGTTCCGGCGAAACACCATACGGGCAGTTGCTGGTTGTACAGGCGGCGGCTGTCACCATATAACGGGGTGATTCGGGCGGGCCGTCCAGACACTGTACATGCAGTTTGATGTCTTTGAGTTCCGGGGCATGCTGCTTCAGATAGTTGCGGGCAACACTTACCATCGGGTTTACGCGCTTCGGTCGTGCCATCGTCTCTACCTCCCTCGCTTATGTTTACCTCTTCACAGCAGAGTAGCAAATTTGTGACAGGTAGTGCGAGAAAAGGCCGCAACTATGTGTTGTGAAACAGCAACCTTATGCCCGCCGCGCTTGCCAGTCCGCTACCCGATCAGGGGTATCGGTGCAAGCATCCAGTCGTATGCATATGTCGTCGCGCAGTCCATCCAGGTCACTGCCAATCAGTACCAGTTCGTTAACAGCATCGGGAGGTGTTTTAAAACGTGTATCTGCATAATCTACCCGCCCACATACCAGGTTGACCATGGTAGGCCAGGGGGCATCTGTGCAATGCACAAAGCCCTTGACTCGGTAGATCTGGGCTGGCAAACTAGCCAGGGTGGCGACAAGGCGTTCTCGCTGCAACGGTAGCTGCGACTGCCACAAAAACGTGCCGATGCGGTCGCTGTGCAGATGATCACTGGTATCTGTCTGAACAAAATCATCTGACCGTAGCGCCGGGGCGTCTGGCTGGATACCAAAAAGTACGCCGCTATCTAACGCGCCATGCACCGTTTCAAAGTGAGCCGCACGTGGATTATAGGTATGCAGCAGGGTGTGGATTGCCTCTAGCTCTGGGGGTGTCACCAGGTCGCACTTGTTCAAAACCAGAAAATCGGCGGCCCGCAATTGCCATTCAACCACCGGGGAGATTTCCAGTTCGTGTTGCAGGTTGGCTACATCTACCAGGGTGATAATCGCGTCGATGACGAGACCGCCAGCACGTGCCTGCCGAATCAGGCCAGATGGCTCGGCCAGGCCAGTAGTCTCTATGATGATCAGGTCGGGCGTAACGCTGTCGATCAGATCTTCAACTGCCAGCAGGAAATCGCTGCCGATTGAGCAGCAGATACAACCACTGGTCAGTTCGATCATGCGCCCGGCATGCGTTCCCTCGATAATCCGCCCATCAAAGCCAACATCGCCGATTTCGTTGACTAGCAGGCCCACGCGCCGGCCATGCAGGCCGTGAGTCAGGATATGCTGTAGCAGCGTGGTTTTGCCACTGCCCAGAAAGCCCGTGATAATACTCAGGGGTGGTTGCATAATTGCTCCAACGGTCTATTTCCATTCGTCTCGTGTCCATGGTACGATATCTCCAGAACGTCGGTTGCGTCTGTCTGCCTTCGTAGGGACAGGCGTCTGCCTGTCCGTGCGAACGTGTTCCGTATTAGGACGCCCTGCGGACGCGCAGAAGCGCGTTCCTACGGAAAAAACCTACCCTGTAAGGATCACAGGGGTAGGTTTTTTGGCTGGATCGCATCGTAACACCATCCGTAGGGGCAGGCGTCTGCCTGTCCGTGCGAACGTGTTCCGTATAGGACGCCCTGCGGACGCGCAGAAGCGCGTCCCTACGGAAAAACCTACCGACGCTCTATTACCCGAATCACACCCTATACAGTCAGGAGTCTTTGTTGATGCATCGAATATACATCCTGCTTTTTCTACTGTCTCTGGTTCTGGCAGGTTGCCGAGCCGGGGCAATTGATAGAACCAGCAACCCGCCAGTTGTGGCGGCAACCAGGGTAGCCAATGTGCTGGCAACGGCTGTTCCGCCTACCACCGAGCCGTCTCTTATGCCCCCAACGGCAACATCTCTCCCAACAGCTACTGCTACAGTGGCAGTACCTACCACTACGCCGCTACCGTCCACCCCCACGCCTGATCCGTATGCAGAGTTTGCTCAGTATACCATCGAGGGCCTGCGATCACGCACATATGGCGAGGGTCAGATCGAGGTGCTGGGCATCCTCAGTGAAACGCCCCAGTTTACGCGTGAACTTTTTGCCTACCAGAGCGACGGATTGCGCATTACGGGCCAGTTAACCCGTCCTCGTGGCAGCGGGCCATTTCCGGTGATTATACTCAACCATGGCTATTTTCCGCTAGATGTGTATCGCACCGGATACGATACGCAGCATGCCAGCGACTATCTGGCGGCGCGTGGCTATCTCTGCCTGGCCCCCGATTTTCGCAGCCACGCCGGGTCAGATCCGGCCCCCAACACGTTTCGCGCCGGGCATGTGATCGACACGCTCAATCTGCTGCCGCTGATCGACCAGTTGCCCGATGCCCGCCCCGGCCCGATTGGCATGTGGGGCCATAGCAACGGCGGCGAAATTACCTCCAAAGCGATGCTGGTTAGCGATAAGATTGCTGCCGCATTGATCTATGCGCCAGCTTCGCCTGAACTGGCCGATAACTACTATGCCTTTCACGCCGATGATCTGGTTGGCGCACCCGGCACTACAGCCAGCTTTCCCCTGACACCCGAAGTAGCGCCCGACCTGTTCTATCGCCTGTCGCCGATCAACTATCTGCAGTATACCCACCCACCTGTGCAGATCCACTGGGGTACAGCCGATGCCCCCGTGCCGTATGAATGGGTCGACAAGTTGCACCAGGGCTTGCTGGCGGCTGGCAAGCAATCGGAGTTGTTTATCTATGAGGGGGGCACACACTCGTTACAGGGGGCCGACCAGGATCTTTACCTGGAACGTACGCTAAGCTTCTTTGATCAATACGTGCGCTAAAAATTAGGGCTGCGTCAACATCAGAGATTCCGTCCTGGCGGGAGCATCCCGAATAGCACGATAGCGCACATCGAGGGGTGTTTCCGCCTCGCCAGCATCCTGAGTAGACCGGAGTGCAGCGGAGGTCGTATCGAGGGGTGTTGGTCTAGTTGACAGTGACGTGATCCTGAACGTTGATGTTTTTATATGGACAAAGGTTCTTTTTTTGTGGTATGCTGGTGCTAGAGAAGCTCGTTGCTAGAGCTCTGAATACATAATGGATACAGCATGCTGAACCCCGGACATATTAGCCATTACCGCTTGCAGAACCAGCGCATCGCCGGTACACGATGCGCAACACCTGCCGAGGTGGTAAGGTGGATGGGCGCATTACAGGCGCAGGATTATCATCAGGCGCTGTGGGCGATTGGGGTGCGATTGCCATCTGCGACGGTGGCTGATGTTGAACAGGCCATTGCCGACGGCCAGATCATACGTACCTGGCCCATGCGCGGAACAATCCATTTTGTGCCGCCAGACGATGTTCACTGGGTGCTGGCGCTGTGTGCCACTCGCTTGCTGGCAGCCGATGAGCGTCGTCAGCGTCAGCTTGACCTGTCCATGGATACCATGGCACGCTGCCAGACGTTATGCTCTGATGCCCTGAGTGGTGGCAAGCGCCTGACTCGTGCCGAGATGCTGGCAGTGCTGGAACAGGCTGGTATTAGCACCGCCGGGCAGCGGGGCTACCATATCCTGTGGTACCTTGCACAGTCCGGCGTGTTGTGCCTGGGGCCCATGCAGGGCAAGCAGCAGACCTTCGTGCTGCTTGATGAGTGGGTTCCGCACAAACGCGACCTCGCGCGGGATGAAGCGCTTGCAGAACTAACCCGGCGTTTCTTTACTAGCCACGGGCCAGCGACGCTTGCGGATTTTGCCCGGTGGACGGGATTAACCATGGCTGATGCACGAACTGGCCTGCAGATGTGTCGTGACGGGCTGATCGCAACCGAGAGCGACGGAACGATGTACTGGATGCCAGATACTGACACATCCCTATTATCCGACGATGCAACCGGGGTGTATATGCTGCCGGGGTTTGATGAATATGTGCTGGGCTACAAAGACCGCCGTGCGGTGCTGGCTGCTGAGCATGCGCAGAAAATTGTCCCCGGCAATAATGGCATTTTCTTCCCTACGCTTGTCCGTGACGGCCAGATCGTCGGTACGTGGAAACGCTCCCTTAAGCGCAAGGCTGTCGACATCATCATCAGTCCATTCACCGCATCTGGTGATATAGACGAGCAGGTGATAGCTGCAACGACCAGGTACAGTGCCTTTCTAGGTGTTCCGATCGGGTCATTGAGCATCGGGTGACGCCTCTCACGCCAACAGAAAGCCTTCAAAAACGTGCCGCATGTGGTGGTACGCTGCCTTTATAAGGGTATGTATGTTCGTGATGATGTATCAGGACGCCCCATGGCTCCTCATCCCCCTGCCCCCTCTCCCCGCTGGCTCTGCAGGAGTTGCAATTATACCGCATCAGTATGTGGTATAATCGCAACTTCCTGCCATCCACGAGTTACGGCGGGTCGTAGCCCCACCGTAACCATAGGGATTTCTGTGACCATCGTTCATGATACTAAGAGACTGTCTGAAAAGGGGAGGTTTGGAGGGCTACGCCCTCCAAAAACCTCTTTTTTGCCCGCCGCTACGCGGCGGGCAGGGGGCGTGTGCGGGGCTGCGCCCCGCACACGCCCCTTTTCAGACAGGTTCTAATATCCTGCATTCGCTCACCGCTGCACAGGCATTGCGGAGCCTGCAACGGCTGTTTGCTTAAGCCACGGTGAGCATCCCGCCAGCCCTATGCGTTGAACGTCAGTTGCCGTGCGCGGACTTATTTTTCCCCATCATTCTGACCACGCGCCACTGCCTGCCGCCACTCCTCCAGAAACGCCAGTATGTCGGCATATGTCTCCTACGGTTACAAAATTCTCCATTATCTCTTAATTTTTTACATGGTTTCTATACACAAACATCCTTGCGTAGAAGTGTCCTTTCAACATAATTGGTTTAGAGAAATAAAGAGCAGAACATATCCCCGTCGATCGATTTTGTTGAATCTGTGGATCGTTGAACGGAGATTTGAGTGTATCCTGGAACGCGAACCGGAATGCAGAGTGGGTATCATATTACCCAGAAGGAGCAGATGCTGTGGAGCAGCATGATACGAATATGCAGGCACGGCTGGAATGGATGGAACGCCTCGTCAACACCATGTCGGGCATCGTCTATGTCTACAATGCGGTAGAACATCGCAATGTGTATGCCAATCAGAACATGGGGGCACTTTTAGGCTATACGCCCGAAGAACTACAGGCAATGGGCAGTTCTATCCTCGCGACGATTATGCACCCCGACGATCGTGCCCACCTGCCGAAGCTGATCGAGCACATTGCCGCCGCCGCTGATAGCGAAGTGGTGAAGAACGAATATCGGTTGCGTAGTGCAACGGGAGAATGGATCTGGTTTGAAGATCACATAACCGTGTTTTCGCGTGATGCGCAGGGCAACCTGGTCGAATTTGTCGGGGTGCTGCAAGATATTACCGAGCGCAAGCAGCAGGAGCAAACGTTGCGCATGACCCAGTTTACGCTGGATCACGCTGTTGATAGCATCCATTGGATAACTTTGAATGGAAAAATTGTGTATGCCAATGACACTGCCTGTGCGAATCTAGGCTACACCCGCCAGGAAATGCTGAGCATGCGCATTTTTGATATTGACCCCTTCTTCACCGAGGAGATGATAGGGCCAGTCTGGGAGGACTTGCGGCAGCGGAAATTGCAAATCTTTGAGGCGGTGCATCGCAGCAAAGATGGACACACTATTCCGGTCGAAGTTGTTTCAAACTTTCTGGAATTTGAAGGGCAAGAATATGCCTGCACGTTTGCTCGCGATATCAGCGAGCGCAAGCACGTGGAAAAACAACTCCGCCTGGCACAGTTCGCCATGGATCGGGCGAACGATAGCATTCATTGGGTGAAGCCCGATGGCACCATCGAATATGTGAATGACGCGGCCTGTGCCATGCTAGACTACACCCGTGAAGAGTTGCTTGGCATGCGCCTGTTCGAGATTGACCCTTACCTCACTGAAGAACAGCTCAGGCTGATCTGGGAAGACTTGCGGCAGCGAAGATTACAGGTTTTTGAAGCGGTGCATCGGCACAAGGATGGACACGATGTCCCCGTCGAGATTACGTCCAACATCCTGGAGTTTGAAGGACAGGAGTACGCCTGTTCGTTCTCGCGTGATATCAGCGAACGCAAGCGGGCTGAGTATGAATTGCGACTGGCAAAATTCACACTGGATCGCTCTGTGGATATGATTCACTGGCTGAGTCCGGACGCAGAGATTTTGTATGCCAATGATGCAGCCTGCGCTGCGCTGGGATACACGCCTGAAGAGTTGGTGCAGAAGCGTATTTTCGATATTGATCCAGTCTTTCCTGAGGAAGGATGGGCACCGATGTGGCGTGGTCTCAAACAGCGAGGTTTTATGAAGACGGAGACGATGCATCGCCACCAGAACGGACATATGATACCGATAGAAGTCACTGGCAACTATCTGGAATTCGAGGGGCGCGAGTTCAGTTGTGTGTTTTCGCGCGACATCACCGAGCGCAAGCGACAGGAAGCGGAACTGCGCATATTCAAGGCACTGGTGGAAAATGCGCCGGATGGGGTATGTGTTATTAACCCGACCAATTACTGCCTCTCATATGTCAACCGGGCGTATCAAGAACTGGTTCAGTATGATGAGCAAGAACTTATCGGGATGCAGAGTGATGTTCTGGTTGACCTGGCGGAAGTAGAACTTCAAGCCATGATCGCACAGCTCACTGCGCAGGGAATATGGCAAGGCATTGTTTCGTACCGCCGTAAAGATGGCAGCCGTGTGGCAACCTTCCAATCGCTGTTTTATATCGCTGATGAGGAGGGAACCCTCCAGGCATCTGCAGTGATTGCCCGTGACATCACCGATCAACAGCGGCAGGAAGCCGAACGGGCTGCACTGCAGCAGCAAGTTATCGATGCGCAGCGCGCTACCCTGCGCGAACTCTCCACGCCGCTCATCCCCATTGCCGACGAGGTGGTGATCATGCCGCTTATTGGCACTATCGACAGCCAGCGTGCCCAGCAGATTATGGAAGCTCTACTCGAAGGCGTGGCACGGCAGCAGGCCACGCTGGCCATCCTGGATATTACCGGGGTTCAGGTGGTCGATACGCAGGTCGCCGATGCACTCATCCGTGCGGCGCAAGCCGTGCGCTTGCTGGGTGTGCAGGTGATGTTGACGGGCATTCAGCCCCAGATTGCCCAGACGCTCGTCCATCTAGGAGTCGATCTGAGCGGCATCAGCACAAAAAGCAGTTTGCAGGCCGGGATTGCGGCGGCATTGAATGGACAAAATAGGACATGATATGGGCTTGATAGTGGAAGAGTTGCAGGTAGAAAACGCTGCTTTGCAGCAGCGCATAGCAGAGCTTGAAGCCGCTCTGAACAGGTTCCATAAGCAAGCGGAACGGTTTCGTATCATGATCGATCGGGCGATCGATAGCGTGGAGTGGTTTCTCCCAGATGGGTCGTTTTTTGATGTGAATGAGACTGCCTGTACGATGCTGGGCTACACCCGTGAGGAGTTACTCAGCATGCGTATCTTCGATATTGACCCATTCTTCACCGAGAACCAGATGGAACCAGTCTGGGAGGACTTGAAACAGCGCAGATTGCAGATCTTTGAGGCGGTGCATCGCCACAAAGATGGCCACGATATCCCGGTTGAAGTGATGTCCAACTGGCTAGAACTTGAGGGGCAAGAGTATGCCTGCACCTTTGTGCGTGATATTACCGAGCGCAAGCAAGCTGAAGCAGAGCTGCAACAGAGTGAGGAACGCTTGCGATTGGTACTCGAAGCGACGAATGATGGGATATGGGATTGGAATATCGTAACAGGTGAGGTGTACTATAGCCCACGCTGGAAAGCTATGCTGGGCTATGCATCCGATGAGTTGGCCAACATTCCAGGCACCTGGGAATGTCTATTACACCCCGATGATGCCCCGCAGACATACAAAACTATTAACAGCCATGTCCAGGGGTATACCGACTCGTTTGCCGTTGAATTTCGTCTGCGTATGAAATCGGGAGAATGGAAGTGGATTCAGGGGCGTGGCAAGATTGTCACACGCGATGAGCACGGCCAGCCGGTGCGCATGATCGGCATGCACACGGACATCAGTGAGCGCAAACGGCAAGAGCGCGATCTCAAACTCTTCAAAACCCTGGTGGAGAATGCGCCGGATGCCATTGCCGTGGGCGATACGCACACACATATCATCTATGCCAACCCGGCCTACAAGGCGAGTACGGGCTATGGCGAGGCGATCATCGGGATGAAAGCCTTGCAGGTGATTGTCGAAGAAGACCATGTGATGATGGCCAAAGCGTTACAAAAACTGGACACGCAGGGGTCTGCCAATGTTCTCACCACCTACCGCCGCCGGGATGGCAGTACCTTTCCTGTTGAGATTACCAGTTTTCAAATTGAAGATGACGATGAACAGGTGCAACTCATCGCTTTTGTGCGCGACATTACCGAGCGCAAGCAGGCTGAACATCGGCTTCGCCTCGCCCAGTTCTCGCTGGATCGTGTGACTGACACTATTCTCTGGACCAATCAGGATGGCATCATCGAGAATGTCAATGACACCGCCTGTACCAATCTGGGCTATACGCACGAAGAATTGCTAGGCATGACGGTTTTTGATTTTACCCACTCGTATGAAGACCAGACAGAGGCGGTGTTGCATAGCCTGGAGGAACGTGGGGTTGCCACCTTTGAAGTAGTTCATCGCCACAAAGACGGCCATGATATCCCGGTTGAAATTATCTCGCACAAACTAATTTTTCAGGGGCGCGTCTATATTTGTTCGCTTGCCCGCGATATCACTGAACGCAAACGCATTGAAGCAGACCTGCGTATGACGCAGTTTACGATGGATCACGCTCCCGATGGTATCTACTGGATTAGTGGGGATCGGTCGCTTCGCTATGTGAATAACGCGGCCTGCACTATGCTGGGGTACACCCACGAGGAACTACTGGGCATGCGCATTTTCGATATTGACTTCTCCACCACCGAGGAACAACTGAAGGCAATTGGGCAGGGTTTGAGACAGCGGGGTGTTCAGATTTTTGAAACCACGCATCGTCATAAGAATGGGTATGATATCCCGGTCGAAATTGTGGTAAGCTATATTGCATTCGAGGAGCATGAGTATAGTTGTGCTTTTGCCCGCAACATCACCGAGCGCAAGCAGCATGAATACGCTTTGCAGGAAACCCAGCAGTTTCTCCAAATCATTATTGACACCATTCCCCAGGCGATCTTCTGGAAAGATCGCAACTCTATGTTCCTGGGGTGCAACCGCTTTTTTGCCGAAGCGGCGGGGCTTGCCAGTACCGAGGAGGTAATTGGTAAAAATGATTTTGCCATGCCCTGGATTGAATATGCCGAGAAGTACCGAGCAGATGATCGCCATGTGATGGCATTCAATGCACCATTATATGATTTTGAAGAACCATTCACCGACGCAATGGGCAACTATCACTGGCTGCGCACAAGCAAAGTGCCTCTGTCTGATACCAGTGGAACTGTAGTTGCTGTGCTAGGGCTGTTTGAAGATATTACCGAGCGCAAGCAAATGGAGTACGCACTGCGCCTGAGCGAAGCACGCTATCGGGCAGTTGTGACACATATTCCCGATACAGCTTTTGGCATCTTTGATCGACAGTGGCGCATTCTTCTGGCAGACGGTATGCATTTAGAACCGTTAGGGTATACAAAAGCACAGCTTGAAGGTCGGCTGTTGAGCGAAGTGGTCTCATATGTGGTATTTGATCGAGTTAAACCGCTCATATCTGCTGCGTTTGAGGGCGAGACTGTGACGTTCGAACACGAATTCGCTGGTAGCGTCTATCGGCTGTTGTATGTCCCGATACATGATGAACAGAACCAGGTGATGAGTGTCTTGAGCATTACCCAGGATATCAGCAGACAGAGACAGGCCGAGTATCTGCTGCGCGAAAGTGAGGAACGTTATCGGATTATCTCAGAACTGATTTCTGATTATGCCGCCGCCTGTACTGTCGAGCAGGATGGCACTATCACCATCGATTGGGTCACGATGGGGTTTCTTCGTGCATTAGAAACGCAATTTGATGGGCTTCGTAACGAGTGGCGGGATTTCGTGCATATCGACGATCACCTCACGCTGGTTAATGTCATTCAGCAGGTGCTCAACGGCCAGGCGGTATCATATGAGGTGCGGGTGGTTGCCAGGAATGGCACGCTGCGCTGGCTGAGTACTCATATCCGGCCTATCTGGGATCCTGGCGAGAACCGCGTGGTACGCATTTTCAGTGCGGCGCAAGACATTACCGAGCGCAAAGCAGTGGAAGCTGAGCGCACCGCCCTCGTTCATGATCTTGAAGCACGCAATGCTGAACTTGAGCGTTTCACCTACACGGTGTCGCACGACCTGAAAAGCCCGCTGATTACGATCAAAGGCTATCTTGGCTATCTCGAACGTGATGCCCTGGCTGGCAATATCGATCGGCTAAAAAGCGATCTTATACGTATCGAGCAGGCTGCGGATCGTATGCAGCAATTGCTCGATGAACTCCTCGAACTCTCACGCATTGGACGCCTGATAAATCCCTCCGAGTGGATCAGCCTCCATGAGATCATCCACGATGCGCTACTTATGATTGCTGGCCATCTGCAGAGCAAGAATATTCACATCACCATTGCCGACCAGCTACCGCATGTCTATGGTGATCGCATTCGTCTGCGCGAAGTTTTTCAGAATCTACTTGATAATGCAATCAAGTTTATGGATCAGCAACCCGAACCACAGATCGACATTGGCGTCCGTCCGGGACCAAACCCACCAGTGATCTATGTCCACGACAACGGCGGCGGAATCGACCCACAGTATTGTAAGAAGATATTTGGCCTGTTTGAGAAGCTCAATGCCCGCAGCCCTGGTACAGGCATTGGTCTTGCTCTCGCAAAGCGTATTATTGAAGCCCACGGTGGACAGATCTGGGCTGAGTCAGATGGCCCTGGCACAGGAGCCACGTTCTGTTTCACGATCCCGGCACCAGAAGTATACACATAGAAAGACGTAGACAATGAAAGGGGAAGCCCTGGTTATTCTACTCATCGAAGATAATCCCGATCATAGCGAGTTAATCCGTCGCAGTTTTGAAGATCACCGGATCGCCAACCGGCTCTACACTGTTACTGATGGCGAAGCAGCGCTCGATTTCCTGTTTCGTCGCCATGGGTTTGCAGACCCGTTGATTAGCCCGCGACCGCATCTGATCTTGTTGGATCTGCGGCTGCCACGCATCGACGGGATTCAGGTGCTGCGTGAAATCAAGGCCGATGAACGGCTGCGCCAGATCCCGGTCGTCATTCTGACGACATCCCAGGCAGAGAGCGATATCACCCGCGCATACGATAACTATGTGAATAGCTACCTGGTCAAGCCCATCGACTTCAACAAGTTTACCCAGCTCATGGACGATCTTGGATTCTACTGGCTGGCCTGGAATCAACAGCCATGGGAGTAGCCACCATGCAAGATACATTACTCTGGCATACTATATATCAACAGAATACCCATATACCGTCATCAGATCTTGTCATTCTGATCGTTGAGGATGAAGCAGCCCATTCCGAGCTCATCCGGCGGGCGTTTGAGGACTCCGAACAGCACATGCAGGTGCATATCGTGGATACGCTTGCTGCAGCACATAGATATCTGCTGCATCAGCAGCCAGGCCTCGCTATTATTGATCTCCTGTTGCCAGATGGGCAGGGTACAAGCTTATTGCCATCTGGTCATCAGCCCCAAGCGTTCCCATGCATCATTATGACAAGTCATGGCAACGAACGCGTTGCTGTTGAAGCTGTTAAAGCCGGGGCTCTGGACTATGTGGTCAAGTCACCCGAGACGCTGCGTGATTTGCCGCGTATCGTTGAACGCGCCCTGCGTGAATGGGGCAACCTTACCGAGCGACGACGTGCCGAAGACGCATTGCACCAGAGTGAGCGCCGCTTTCGTGCCCTGACAGAACATAGCTCTGATGTTATCTGTGTTCTCGATGCAATTGGCACGATCACATATATCAGCCCATCGGTAAAGCGTATTATGGGTTATCCTGCAGACGAGCGTCTTGGGAAAAATGGCTTTGAACTGGTGCATCCCGACGATCATGATTATGTGTTGGATCGTTTTGCGTATCTGCAGACCAATCCCAATGACATAATCAGTGCCGAGTTTCGTCTCCTTCACGCACAGAATACCTGGTGCTGGGTTGAAGCCACCGCAACAAATCTGCTGGCCGATCCATCTATCCAGGGAACCGTGGTCAACTATCGTGATGTGACCGGGCGCAAGGTGGCGGAACTTCGCTTACAGCATGACGCACTTCATGATTACCTGACAGGTCTTCCCAATCGGCTGCTCTGTGTTGATCACATTGCGCAGCGCATTGCCCACATCAGGCAGTGGCCAGAATCGCAGTTTGCCGTCCTGTTTCTCGATCTCGATCGCTTCAAAGTGGTAAACGACAGTCTGGGCCATCGCATGGGCGATCACGTACTCAAAGCTGTTGCAGCACGACTGCAAACCTATCTCGACGCAGATGATATCTGCGCCCGCCTGGGAGGCGATGAATTTGTGATTGTGCTGAATCATATCGACACAGATGATGATGCAATTGCCTTTGCAGAAACCATTCTCTATAAATTGACACACCCGTTCTATATTGAAGGTTTCCGGCTTGTCACATCGGCTAGCATTGGCGTCGTGTTAAGCAATATGGAATATACCCAGTCCGAGGAGGTGCTGCGTGATGCCGACATTGCCATGTACCATGCCAAAGCCTGCGGCAAATCATGCTATGCAATCTTCAACGTCAAAATGCGTGAGCAGGCTCTGTCACGTCTGGCCCTCGAAGCAGATATCCGTCGTGCGATTGAACAGCAAGAATTTGAGGTGTTTTACCAGCCAATTGTTGAACTCCAAACAGGACACATCGAGGGTTTTGAGGCATTGGTTCGCTGGCAGCATCCCCAGCGCGGGTTTATTTCACCGGCAGAGTTTATCCCGGTAGCCGAAGAAACGGGTCTCATTGTGGCTATCGACTGGCTGGTCTTGCACAAAGCCTGTCGGCAAATACAGATCTGGCAAAATGTATTCCAACAGGATGCACCTCTGGTGATCAGTGTCAACTTTTCCAGCCAGCAGTTTACCCAGCGTGATCTGATGAATCGACTCACACGCACGCTTGCAGAGACTAACCTCGATCCAGCCTATCTCCGGATCGAAATTACCGAAAACACATTGATGGAAAACATCGATAACGCTGCTACTGTACTGGCACAGTTGCATAACCTGGGTGTGCAGGTCGCCATTGATGATTTCGGCACAGGCTACTCATCGCTGGGCTATCTGGTGAACCTGCCACTCGATGTACTCAAGATTGATCGCCACTTTGTTTTTCAGATTGAGCAGCAATCAGCACAACATGAACTGGTCAAGACCATTGTCACAATGGCGCATAACCTGGGCATGCAAGTCGTCGCCGAAGGTGTTGAAACAATCAGCCAGCATGCGCGGCTGGGTGAGTTTGGCTGCAAGTGGATTCAAGGATATCTCATCTCACAGCCAATTAACAGTACCGAGGTAACAGCATGGTATGTGTCCTGGCATAATCAAGACCGTGTTTGTAGGTGATACCGCGTTGATCCGGGTCGAACGGCTTTGCGATGAAGCCGTTCATACCGGCTTCCAGGCAGCTGGTCTTCTTCATTTTCTTTTACTTCCCCTGCCAGGCAGCGTCGGTGAATTTCCTTGTGCTCTTCTGTCATTTCAGGAAACACATCATAGTGTGAGCGACCCACCAGATTGTGTTCCCCCAGACGATAATCGGTCAGGTAACGATGACTGGCAACGATATAACACATCTCCCGGTCGAACATAGCGATCGCTGCGGGCGAGTGTTCCACGAACAGGCGCAGGATGCGCTCATTTTTTCGCAGCGCCAGCTCCGCCAGCTTACGCTCGGTCATGTCGATCGCGACACCATCCCAGACGATGCTTCCGTCCGACTCTTTCACTGGATGTGAACTGAATTGTAACCAGAGTATTTGCTCATTAGGCAGTCGATACATACATGTCCGGAACGGGAAACATAGAAGTCCGTATGCTGAACCATGCCGCTGGAAAAGGCCTGTTTGAGCGTCTCTGATGTTGAGGCGTTAAACTCAGCCTGTGGATCTGTGCTGAGCAAGATCTTCCCGCCGGGATCCACCATCATCGCGGCTTCGTAGTCGTAGGCCGTGAGCATGAGCGCCAGACGCGATAATAGACGGTTCCTGCCCCGGCTATCAGCAGCAATAGCAAAAGAAAGATGAGAAGGAAAACACGTTTCGTCATAGTGTGCGTTCCTCGCTTGTATGTTTCGTCCTGGCAGGCTAATCTTCCTGATCGCATTACTCTGCCGGTGCCTCCTCGTCCGCATAGCGTGCGGCAATGGCACAGAAGTCATCAATCCGGCAATTGAAAGCCTCGACGATATCCGGGTCGAAATGGGTTCCGCTAGAATCATTGATAATGTCGTACGCGGTTTCAATAGAGACAGGCGGCTTATAGACGCGGCGGCTGATCAGGGCATCGAACACGTCAGTCAGCGCCATCAGGCGAGCCGAGAGCGGAATCTGCTCAGCGACCAACCCTTTGGGATAACCACTGCCATCCCACTTCTCATGGTGACTGCCAGCGATTTCCATCGCCACATAAGGGAAATCTACTGCCTCTGGATCGTCTTCATCTTTAATGGCGCGCCAGATAGCTTCGGCGCCAATCTGGGCATGCGTTTTCATGATGTCCCATTCTTGCGGGGTTAACGTGCCCGGCTTGAGCAGCACATGGTCAGGAATGCTCACCTTGCCGAGATCGTGCAGAGGATGGTCTTTTTCTTTGTCTTACCCAGAGCCATGTGCCTTATCTCTCAAGTCTGGGCATTCTCGCCCTTACGTGTTGAGCGGTTCAGGAGAGTTTCGGGTAATTGTTCGTACATATGACCTGACCGCCATCTATGGCATGATCCGGGGGCAACTTCAATCATCGCCCAGAGAGCGGTTAGGTATGCCCAGTATACCACCTGTGATCCGTGCTGTCACCCGCGAGCTACCCGTGGTAAGCTTTGGGAAACAAATTGAAGTGAGGCACTGAAGCGGTGCAGCGACACAGCCGTGCCTACGAGTGTGCCGGGTATCAATCCAACCCGTCCCCGTGATAGACAGACTCAGTAGTATCATGCTGAACATACCAGATCTTGATCAGCCCGTTGCCCAGCGCCGCCGCCAGCAAACGCCCATCCGGGCTAAATGTCACCCAGGCCGCCGAAGATCCAGGTTCAAGCGTCATCAACGGCTCACCATCAGGCATGCGCCACAGGCGGATGGTCTCATCTTCTGCGCCGCTGGCAAGCAGTTTACCATCCGGGCTAAACGCCACCGAACGAACTTCATCGTCGTGGCCGTAGAACACCGCTATCTCTGTGCCACTGGCAACATCCCACAGCCGCACCGTGGCATCCTTGGAACCACTGGCCACCAGACGACTATTGGGGCTAAAACTTGTCGGCAACACCCAGTGCGTATGCCCTTCCAGCACAGCATACGCACTGGCATTTTCTGCATCCCAGAGCCGCACGCTATAGTCAAGCGACCCGCTGGACAACCATCGATCATCAGGACTCCAGGCGACACTCTCGACCCAGTTTGTATGCCCGGTTAATATATCCAGCAGCGTCGCCTCGGCCACATCCCACAGACGTACGGTGGCATCCTTCGACCCACTTGCCAGGCGTGTGCCAGCCCGATCAAATACCACCGCCGCCACCTCATCCGTATGGCCAGCCAGCGTCGCCAGTTCGCGTGCCTCAGCCACATCCCACAGTTTGATCGTCATATCCGCCGAACCCGTCGCCAACTGGTCACCATCGGGATGAAACGCCACCGACCGCACCGCCCCGGTATGCCCTTCAAATGTCTGGAGCACCTCAAATGTTTGCATATCCCACAGCTTCACCGTGGCATCAGCCGACGCCGACGCCAGCAGCCGCCCGTCTGGACTAAAAGCCACCGCCCACAGGCCCCCAGCGTGGCCTTGCAGCGTCGCAACATCCTGGCCAAAAGCAAAGGCGGGCGTAGCTGTTGATTCAAGTGAAGGCGTTGGCAACGGTGACGGCGGCAAAGTAGGACGCTGCGGCGTGTTGGTAACGCGGGGGGGCGTTTCAGAGCGCACAGGCGTCACGGCAGGTTCAGGGCCACTAGCCACGCCACTGGCGCATCCCGTCAGCAACACCGCGCACAGCAGCACCCACCCCACAACAAAACGTACACTGTAAACCATCAAACGTCAATCCTCCTGCACCCCTAGCGATCCGGGCGCGGCAGCTCACGAAACGAAACTACCCGTGGCCAGGCATGCGCAGCAAAACTGGCCATCGCCAGTAGATACATACCCGCTGCCAGCACAGGCAGCAGCCATACCCCGCCCGGGCCTACCAACCCCACCAGCGGATCATGCAGCGTAGCCAGAGCCACACCCAGATTCAACACAAAATAACACAACCAGACCAGACTCTCATCGCCACGGTTGTTGGACGCATCCAGGCGCGGAAAGATCCAGAATGCCACCCCAAAGGCCAGCTGCACCATCCAGCCAATCAGCAGCGCATGCACATGCGCCAGACGCAGCGTCCACACCCATGACGAAAAAGGCAACCCCTTATTCCAGAGCGCCAGACCACCCATGCCAAACCCGATGATCAGCCAGACCAGGGCCGTACGTACCATCAACTGGCTCAAACGCGGCATGTTGAGATTCTCCATCAGTAGGGGTACAGCCATACACGACTCGTCCCGCACGAAAGCCATCTGCCGTCTGCACCGATTGAGCGGATCAAGACGGCAGACTGCCACGGCTGCGCTCATCTAGCCCCTTACACGGTTGGAATGAAAAGAGTAGGGGCGACCGGCCGGTCGCCCCTACCGGCCATCGGCTATTTTCACATTAGCCCCCCTCAGGCGCGGCCGTGGCCGTCGGCGTCAAGGTCGCCCCTACCGGCCATCGGCTATTTTCACATTAGTCCTCCATGCGCGGTGCGCACACCGCCGAGATGAAAAGGGGCAGAATCACCGGCACGATGCCGGTGCTACGTTTCTATTTTCACATCAGTTCGCCATGCGGCTGCGCCGCACACGGTTGGGATGAAAAGGGGCTTGTAGGGGCGACCGGCCGGTCGCCCCTACCTACCGTCAGGATGCCGCCGAACAATCGTCCATTGCCTATTTTCACATCAGACATGGTTCATGTTTACTGTACAGTTTAGTTGGACGATACGCCCTCACCCCTCACAGGGTAGGTTTTTCGATGGATGGCGTTCCAACGCCATCCGTAGGGACAGGCTTCTGCCTGTCCGTGCGGAGTTTTTCCGCATCAGGACGCCCTGCGGACGCGCAGAAGCGCGTCCCTACGGAAAAAATCTACCCGTGAAAGCGCCCTCTCCCCCCTGCCCCCCTCTCCCTGAGGGAGAGGGGGGAGACGGGCATCCTGGCGGCACACGCTGCGCGTGTGCCGCCAGGATGCCCCGTCCGTGTTACCCCGCCCCTTGCAGGGGCGAGGGCAGGGGGTGGGGTGATTCACGTACTTTCATCTGTCTGTGAATGGTACAGTAACATTGGTCATCCTGAAACCATGTCTTAAACGCTCTATGTCTATGCCTTTTTACCCGGGCGGGTCTTGACCCGCGGCCAGATCGCCACCACAAACAGCACAATCGCCAGCAACTGCAACACCGCCGAAACGGCCAGCATCCAGCCCATATTACCACTCCAGGCCCAGACTGGCTCAAAGATCACCCGCAGAACCAGGCCGACATTCAACGTGGCATACGCAATCCAGCCCAGACGCTCATCGCCGCGCGGCTGCTCCTTCGTATACACCGGAAACATCCACAGCGCAACGCCACAGATCAACTGCGTAATCCAGCCAACCGTCAGCAAGTGATAAAAAACCGGCAACAGCGCCCAGATCCGGCTATTCAGATTCAGACCCTGATTGACCAGAATCAGTCCACCCAGCAGAAAGGCCGCCAGCAGATAAATCAGCGCCGTACGAATAAAAACGCGTGCCTGGGTATACATACCGTCACTTCCAGCATAACTAAACTACCAGCCGACCGCACACCCATCGCAGCGCGGCTCGCTACCGGCCATATATGCCCCCGAATCAAGTCGCCAGATTGCCTGACCACGCCCAAAGCCACCCACATCGGCCAGCACCTGCAGATTATGCTTGCGTGCAATCAAACCGTCAACAACATGGCGAGGCGTTTCCATCTCCACAAACAGCATATCGCCAGCCACCCGCCAGCGTGGCGCATCGAGCGCCGCTTGCGGGTTCATACTATAATCCAATGTATTCACCATCACCTGAACATGGCCCTGGGGCTGCATCTCACCACCCATAACCCCGAACGGCCCCACCGGTTGCCCCTGGCGCATCAGAAAGGCCGGGATAATCGTATGGTAGGGTCGCTTACCCGATGCTAACACATTAGGATGGCCGGGATCAAGGCTAAACCCATGCGCTCGATTCTGCAACGCAATCCCCCATTCGGGTACAACCACACCCGATCCAAAGCCCCAGAAATTCGACTGGATCATACTCACCATACGCCCATCACGGTCGACCGCACACAAATAGACCGTTCCGCCACGAGGCGGCTGACCTGGTTCAGGTGAACGGGCAATCTCACCAATCAGCGCACGCCGTTGAGCCAGATAGGCGGCATTCAGCAGGCCCGCCACCGGCACATCTGCCCGTTCAGGGTCAGCAATATAGCGATACGCATCGGCAAAAGCCAGTTTCATTGCCTCAATCTGCCAATGGTAGGCATCCGCCGAGTCACGCGCATACTGCCCTAAATCGACCCCATCTAGCATACCCAGAGCCAGCAATGCCGCCAATCCCTGACCATTCGGCGGTAATTCCCAGACCTGATGATCGCGGTAGGTAACAGAAATCGGCGTCACCCAGGTACTCGTATGGGACGCCAGATCTTCCTCGCCCAACAGTCCACCGGTAGCACGGGCAAAATCGGCGATAGCATGCGCAATCTCGCCCCGATAAAACGCCTGCGCACCGCTCTGCGCAATCAGACGCAACGTACGCCCGTGGCCAGGACTGACAAACCGACTACCCGGCACCGGCGCGAATCCCTCTAGCGCAAAGGTAGGCAGAAACGCAGCAAACATCGGCCCGTGACGCTGACGTGCCGCCTCTACACTCATTGCCCAGTTACCTGCTATATATGGTGCAACCGGATAGCCCTGTTCGGCATACGCAATTGCTGGCTCAAACAGGCGCTCAAACGGCAATGCACCGAAGCGCGCATGCAGATCATACCAGGCCGCCGGTATACCCGGAACCGTCACCGACAACCAGCCAAACGGAGGCACATCGCTATACCCTAATTGCTCCACCATCTCACGCGTTAAACCAGCAGGAGCGCGCCCTGATCCATTCAGGCCATGCAACTGCGTACCATCCCAGACCAGCGCAAACGCATCACCACCAATACCGTTCGAGGTAGGTTCCAGCACCGTCAGTGCTGCTGCCGTTGCAATAGCAGCATCGACCGCGTTGCCACCAGCCTGCAGCATAGCCAGGCCCACCTGCGCTGCCAGCGGATGGCTGGTAGCCACCACACCGTTTTCGGCAATCAGAGGCATACGGCGCGAAGGATAGGGTAGAGATAAAAAGTTATTCATATGCCTATGGCTGATGTGCGTCTGATGATGTATCTGGCGAGTCATCCGGGATCTCTATATCGGGGGCACCTTCGCGGATCTGCCCGGTAAAAGCATCTTTTTTAATATCAGCAAGCGTTCCGAAATCATAGCCATCTGCGGCGGCCTGGGCACCATACTCGTGCTTCTTCTTAGGCCGAGGATGGGTACTTTTATGAATGGGTGGCTGCCATTCAAGCCCAAATAGACGCCTGATAAAACCCATGATAAAACTCCTTATTATTAATATAATACATTGGAAAACGAATCACTAGATAAACTTCGCAGGCACTTTACCGTCTGGCTGACCTGCATGCTGGCTTTCTGGTGGGCGATACACCCTCCTCACACGGGTAGGTTTTTTGGGTGAATTGCATCAGGACACCATATGGCCCCTCTCCCCCCTACCCCCTCCCCTTCCAGGGGAGGGGGTAGGGGGGTGGGGTATCCAGCCTGGCACCGGCCTTATCGAAAAAAACCACCCCTGAGAGATGCCCTCCTCTCCCTCAGGGAAAGATGGACGAGTGACTCACGCGACCAATCCGTCTGTGAATGCGGAAGTAAAACTGGCGAGTCTGAAACCATGTCTAAAATGAAACACATGTAAGCTGCGACAGACGATAGTACAATATGTTTTTCACCTGAAGAAGATATAACATCACTGTACGATGATCGTTTTGCAGTAACCAGGAGATCCATGTTTAGCCTCGATAGCCTGCCACAAATCTACCCCATATATGTCTGTATGATATCTAATATACAGATATGTCTTCCTACTATCCACCGGCCTGCTCCTGCGTGCCATACCTGCAACGATCATGCGGGTATTATACCGGTTTCATAGCCAGGCACATCCGCTTGACTTCTGGTGGGCAGGAACACACTTTTATGACAATCCTGCGACCGCCCACCAGCCCCTTATTGTACACGGGCCAGCGTATGATGCAGGGGCAGCAATCCGGCGGCAACCTGTTCGTCTGATGGCAACGACGCCTCAGACGGCTTGTCGGACGCAGCCAGACAGCAAGCCCCCAACTGTACCAGGCCACGCGCCACGTCTACCACCTCACGACAGAGTGTTAACTCACCAGCGATCATCCGTCCGACCGTGGCGGCAAATTCAGCGTGGCGAAATGCCTTGAACGGGGTTGGATCGCCAGCCGCATCGGCGGCACGTACCTCCGTGTAGATCGTCCGCAGGTGAGCGGGTATACGTGATTCCAGGTGTGTCAGCATGTTGGTAAAACTTGCGAATATACCAGTCTGCATGCCCTGCTGTAATTCTTCCAGAGACAGCACCTGACCAGCCAGCAGCAGCGTGATAAACACAACATAATCCTGATTGTCAAGCGTCAATCCATGATACTCTTTCTGGCAGATCGTTTCATACAAAAGCCGAAAGGTGTCGCGTATGCGTAGATCGTCTGGATTATGTACATCAAGCGCAAGTATATCCGCTGCCACCTGCACCGCCCCCTCGGCGCGGGCTGCATTGATCGGCGCATCACCACGCCCACGCGGGCCAAGCAAGGTTTTGTCGATATCAAGCACCAGTGCCACCCGCGACCACTCAACGGCTCTGTCAGCTTGCATGGCCTGCTGTTGGACATGTTCAAGCCAGGTATCCAGCAATGCCCAGCGATTTGCCGTAGCGGTATCACCTTCCCATAAAAGTGTTGGCGCCACTTCCAGATCATCGACACCAATAAAGCCAGCCACTGGTAAACCGCTTGCGCTACACAGATGCGCCGCCATCTGGCGGTCATTGGTCGTATCACCTACCACCAGCAACCTATCCAGCGGCAATACATGCCGCTGAAGCTGTATGCGTTGCAACAGCGCCATAATCACCCGTGCATAATCCAGGTCGCGCTTCCGTGGCACGCACGACGCCGGAATACCCAGTTCATCGCGTAGCTCGGCCAGGCCGGGCAAACGGCGATCATAAGGCTGTAGATCACGGTATATAACCAGATCACCGGTCAGTTCAGCGATAGTTGTCTGCTCATTCATCACGTTTCATGCGCATAAAAACGCCCGACTGTAGCACCACAGGCAGCAAAGCGCACGTTTTCCTTTCTTCTGTACATAATTTATTTTATACCACAAAGACACCCGTGATACAAAAGGAACCAGCGTCCCTGTTTGTTGCATGTATCTAGTAGATATGCTACATTAGCGTGCATTTTGTTGATATGGACGATTGCCACTGACCGTATAACGTATGTTTATACGATTTAGACATGGTTTCAGCCGTGACCATTTTACTGTACATATCACAGACAGATTGGTGGTATGAGTCACCCCACCCCCTGGCCCCCGCCCCGTGCAGGGGCGGGGAACCGGACGGGGCGTCCTGGCGGCACACGCTCCGCGTGTGCCGCCAGGACGCCCCGTTTCCCCCCTCACCCTCAGGAGAGGGGGCAGGGGGTGAGGGCGTATTATCCAACCAACGTGTACAGTAACCGTGAACCATGTCTTAGCGATCTATCTTCATACAAGCTAAAACCACATATTGTACGGATCTATACCTGACCATATCCTTCAAATTCATGTAATATGTTTATATCGTACAAAACTGTATCCTGATTGGAGTTGTATCCTATGTCTGATAGTCCTAAACGGCTCGATCTCGCCTTACAGGGTGGTGGTTCGCACGGGGCGTTTACGTGGGGCGTACTGGATCGGCTGCTGGCCGATGAGCGAATTGAGATTGAGGGCATTAGTGGTACCAGCGCCGGGGCGATGAATGCGGTGGTGATGGCCGACGGTCTACAGAAGGGCGGGCGTGCAGGTGCGCGTGAGGGGCTCAGGGCGTTCTGGAAGTCAATCAGTGATGCAGCCCGGTTTAGCCCGATCCAGCGCACGCCCCTGGATCGCATCCTGGGACGCTGGTCACTGGATATGTCGCCCACTTACTGGTTTTTTGATACGCTCAGTCGCACATTTTCGCCCTATGAGCTGAACCCGTTTAATATCAATCCGTTGCGCACAGTGCTGCTGAATACGATTGACTTTGCCCAGGTACGCGAAGCGGCAACACCAAAGCTGTTTATCGCGGCCACCAATGTGCGCACGGGCCAATCAAAGACCTTTCGCAATAAAGATCTAACCCCCGATGCGGTGCTGGCCTCGGCCTGTTTGCCTTTTATGTATCAGGCCGTCGAAATTGAGGGGGAAAGCTACTGGGACGGTGGCTATATGGGCAATCCGGTGCTGTTTCCGCTAGTGAATGAGACCGATGTACGCGATCTTATGGTAGTGCAGGTCAACCCGATCTACCGCGAAGAAGAACCGCGCACAGCGCGCGACATTATGAACCGACTGAATGAGATTACGTTTAATGCCAGCCTGATCAAAGAGCTACGCTCGCTGGTTCTGCTCAAGGGTCTGGTTGATGAGGGGGTGGTCAATCAGGCCCAGGTTCGCGAGATGCGCCTGCACCGTATCGCAGCCGAAGAGGAGATGTCAAAGCTTGATGTGTCGAGCAAGATGAATGCCGAGTGGGCGTTTCTTATGCATCTGCATGATATTGGCTGGCGCAATGCCGAGCAGTGGCTGGCGCAGAACGCCGAGCGCATCGGGCATGAATCTACTTTCGATATCGCTGATCTGAGTCCGGCAAACCGTGCCCATCCGTTGTTAGAGTAAGGGGAAACAATAGTATGAGCCAGTCGAGTGATGCCGCACGGGTGTATTCACGCAATCAAGCCGAGCGCTTTCGCCACGAGTTATACGAGATGCTGCGCATTCCTAGCCTCAGCGGTGACCCGGCCTACGCCAGCGAGGTTCGGCGAATGGCAGAATGGCTGGCAACCCATCTGCGCAACCTGGGCATTGAGCATGTTGCGATTATGCCCACCGCCGGGCATCCGGTTGTCTACGGCGAGTGGCTGGGCGCGGGGCCAGATAAGCCCACCGTTCTGGTCTATGGTCATTACGATGTGGTGCCCGCCAGCATGGAAGATGGTTGGAACACACCGCCATTTGAACCAGTCGAGCAGGATGGCAAGATCTATGCCCGTGGCGTAACTGACGACAAAGGACAGTTGTTTATCCACGTCAAAGCGCTCGAGTCATATCTGAAGACCACTGGTAGAGCGCCAGTCAATGTCAAATTTCTGATCGAGGGCGAAGAAGAGATCACTTCCCCTAACTTGCGCGCTTTTCTCGAAGCGCACCTGGATCAGCTCAAGGCTGACGTCTGTGTGATCAGCGACTCGTCGATGCGCACCATCGAGGAACCTGCCATCACGCACAGCCTGCGCGGCATAACCTATATCGAGGTTGAGGTTTATGGGCCACAAGATGATCTGCACAGCGGTTTCTTCGGTGGTGCTGTGCATAATCCGGCCCTTGCGCTGGTTGAAATCCTGGCAAATCTGTACAATCCTGACAACACCATCGCGGTGCCGGGCTTCTATGATGATGTTGTTCCGCTGACGGCAGACGAGCGTGACATGATCGCAAAGACAGATCTCACCGAGGAACAGTTCAAGCATGCCACGGGTATTCCAGCACTTTGGGGTGACAGGCAATACACGATCCGCGAGCGTGTCTCGGCACGCCCAACGCTAGAGATCAATGGTCTGGGTAGCGGTTGGTCTGGGCCAGGCCCCAAAACGATCATTCCAGCCAGGGCACTGGCCAGGATCAGTTGTCGTCTGGTTGGCAAGCAAAACCCGCACAAGATTTATCAGCAACTCAAGGATTACATCGAGTCGCTTGCGCCGCCAACTGTCCGCGTGGAGGTTCGGTTGCTAACTACAGGTGAGCCAGCACTGATTCCCTACAATATTCCAGAGATGCAGGCCGCAGTGCGCGCCTATGAGCAGGCCTGGGGCGCAACACCGATCTTTACGCGCGGCGGGGGTAGTATCCCGGTTGTCGCCGATTTTTACACCCTGATGAAGATGCCGGTAGTGATGATGGGGTACGGGTTAGATAGTGATGGGCTGCATGGTTCCAATGAACATTTCAGCATCGAGATGTTCCACCGGGGCATTGAAACAGCGATTGTGTATCTAGAGGAACTGGCCAATAGTACAGTTGGGTAAGACATGGTTCGTAGATACTTTACAGTTGGATAGCCCATTTATGCCGTCCGGTAGGGGCGACCGGCCGGTCGCCCCTACGCCAACTGTAAAGAAAGAAACACCTGTCTGAAACCATGTCTTAGGCATGTTTCAGAATCGGCCAATCCAGCGTGACAGTTGGCGTAGGGGCGGTTCGCGAACCGCCCCTACCAGAGTCGCAATGTGTCGCCCAAACTGTCAAGCACATTTGAAACCATGTCTTAGACATGGTTTCAGGATGACCAATTGTACTGTACCATTCACAGACGAATCACAGACGAAATGATCGCTTGAGTCACCCCACCCCCTAACCCCCGCCCCTGCAAGGGGCGGGGGAATACAGACGGGGCGTCCTGGCGGCACACGCGGCGCGTGTGCCACCAGGATGCCCCATTTCCCCCCCTCTCCCTCAGGGAGAGGGGGCAGGGGGTGAGGGCGTATCGTCCAACCAAACTATAAAGTAAACCTGAACCATTGTCTTACCCGCAGAAAGAGCTAACGATGAATGCAGCGTTTGCTAGCGAACTTGAGGAACGTACGCTACGCTACTGCCAGATCGACACTCAGTCAGATGCATCGTCATCCACATCACCCAGCACGGCAAAGCAGTATGACCTGCTCAATCTCCTCGTGGATGAACTACAGGCCATCGGTGCGCATGATGTACGGCTGACCGACTATGGTGTAGTGCTGGCCACCATCCCGGCAACGGTAGCGACTGCTGTGCCGACTATCGCGTTTCTGGCCCACGTCGATACGGCTCCGGCTTTCAATGCCACTGGCGTCAAGCCGATTGTCCATCGCAGCTACGATGGCAGCGACATTGTTTTGCCCGACGATTCTGCTATGGTGCTGTCACCTGGACAGTTGCCATATCTTGCAAAAAAGGTGGGCGACGACATCATCACTGCCAGCGGAACCACGCTCCTGGGTGCGGACGACAAAGCGGGTGTTGCCATTGTTATGACTATGGCCCGCCACCTGCTGCAAAACTCCGAGATTGCCCACGGCCCGATCAGAGTCTGTTTTACACCCGACGAAGAGATCGGTCGTGGCATCCATGCCAATCTGCCGGGCGATCTGGACGCCGACTTCGCCTATACGCTGGACGGATCTGAACTGGGCGAGATAGTCTACGAGACGTTCTCGGCAGATGCGGCCACTGTCACAATTCAGGGCGTGTCGATTCATCCGGGTTGGGCCAAAGACGAACTGGTAAATGCCTTGCATCTGGCCGCCAGAATCATCGATACCCTGCCGCATGTCACGCGTACGCCAGAAACCACCGACGGTCGTCAGGGTTTTATCCATATCTGCCAGATGAGCGGCAGCGCAGCCGCGGCTGAACTCCACTTTATCCTGCGCGACTTCGAACTGGCTGGCCTGCGCACCCACGGTGAGTTGCTCCAACAGGTTTGCGCCACCATTCAGGCCACCGAGCCGCGTGCTCGGATTACCTGCACGATCACCGAACAGTACCGCAACATGCGCTATTGGCTAGAGCATGATATGCGTCCAGTTGAACTGGCACGTGCGGCCTGCCGACAGATTGGCGTCGAACCCTTCTCTGTGCCGATGCGCGGCGGCACCGATGGCTCACGCCTGACCGAACTGGGCGTGCCAACACCTAACATCTTCACAGGCATGCAGAACATCCATGGGCCGCTCGAGTGGGTCAGCGTGCAGGATATGGCCCGTGCTACTGTAATATGCATCAAGCTAGCGGAATTGTGGACTGGCACGACGCAAAAAGTGCCGGGGGCATAGCCAGTGCATACTCTGAATAAGCATCCTCAGCTATGCTGAATAGAGAGAAGGAGTAGATATATGCTTGGTATTCTGGGCATCGTGATTGCCCTGGTTTTGCTGATCGTGCTGGCCTATCGAGGCGCAAGCATCCTGATCATCTCGCCGATCACTGCCCTGATTGCCGTTATGTTTGCTGGCAATGTACCCATTCTGGCAAGCTATACGCAGATATTTATGCCCGCCCTGGGATCGTTCATTATCCAGTACTTCCCGCTCTTTTTGCTGGGGGCGATCTTCGGCAAACTGATGGAGGATAGCGGTTCAGCGCAGGCGCTGTCGCGCAAGATCGTTTCCTGGCTTGGTACACAACGAGCCATCCTGGCTGTGATCCTGGCCTGCGCCGTACTGACCTATGGTGGTGTATCGCTGTTTGTGGTTGCCTTTGCGGTCTATCCACTGGCGGTACAACTCTTTCGCGAGGGGAATATCCCCAAACGGCTCATCCCGGCCACCATTGCGGTCGGCGCTTTTACCTTTACCATGACGGCGCTGCCGGGCACACCTTCGATTCAGAATGCCATTCCCATGCCATTTTTTGGCACAACGCTCTTTGCGGCCCCGGGGCTGGGCATTATAACCGGGGCCATCATGTTTGGGCTGGGTTTATTGTGGCTGAACTGGCGTGCCGCCCAGGCGCGAACTGCTAACACGGGCTATGGCGAAGGGCAGGATCTGCCGGTGATACGTACCCCCGAGCTGCGCGAACATTCCTTGAGCGAGGGGTTTGACATTGCCGAAATCGCCGATGGAGCAGACAAGACATCCGGGGCGGCCCTGCCATCGTTTGCCACGGCACTTGCACCGCTGGTACTGGTGATTGTTTTGAACTTGATCCTGGTGAGCGTGGTCTTCCCTGGCTGGGATACCAGCTTTCTGGCCGATCCGCAGTTTGGCAGCACCAACATCGCCGCGGTGGGTGGTCTCTGGGCAGTCATTATTGCTTTGACCGTTTCTATCGTCGTGCTGATAGGACTGAACTACCGTCGCTTGAGCAACCTCAATGCTACCCTTGATCAAGGGGCGGCTGCCTCGGTGCTGCCAATCTTTAACACGGCGGCCCAGGTGGGCTTTGGCGCAGTAATCGCCGCATTGCCCGCTTTTATCATCATTCGCGACGCAGTATTGCAACTGGGCGGTGACAATCCGCTGCTCTCCCTGGCGATATCGGTTGGCATGCTATCGGCCATTACCGGATCGGCCTCGGGCGGTATGAGCATTGTGCTTGATACCCTCGGCGATACCTTTGTGGCGCAGGCTGCAGCAGCGAATATCTCGCTTGATCTGATGCACCGCGTAACGGTGGTCGCCGCCGGTAGTATCGATTCCTTGCCCCACAGTGGTGCGGTGATTACCCTGCTGGCAATCAGCGGGCTGACCCACCGTGAGGCATATTTTGACCTGTTTATGGCAGCGATAGTGATGCCAGTTGTGGCCTTGATTTGTTTAATTATTCTCGGAACGATATTTGGTTCGTTTTGAAAGGATCGAGACTCTTATGAATCGCCAGGATATTTTGACGCTGGAATCTATGCGTAACTACCCATGCCTGACAATCACATTGCCTACGCATCGAACTGCACCGGAGAACCGTCAGGATTCCATTCGCCTGAAGAATCTGACCCGCCAGGCAGCCGAACGCCTCACAGATGAAGTTGGGAAACATGAGGCTGCGACCATGCTGCAGTCGCTTGAACAACTGGCCGACTCGATTGATCATACGTACAATCTCGAAGGCCTGGCACTCTTTGTTAGCGCCGATGTGGCTCGCGCTGAACGGTTGCCTTGCTCTCTGCCTGAACGTGTGATCATAGACGAGAGCTTTTTCACGCGCGATCTTGTCTATGCACTGAACCGTTCACCCCACTACTGGGTGCTGGTATTGTCTGAACAACCAACCCGTCTCTTCGAGGCTTTCCGTGATGATCTGCACGAGCTTACAAACGGGGCGTTCCCGATGTTCCATACCGGCCCTGGTGGTGAACGGTCGCTGCCGAACGATCCGGCAATTAATGCCTCACGGTTTCGGGATGAACACCACCGCATCTTTTTTCGTACCATTGACCAATCGCTCACCACGGTTCTTGCCAGCGCGGATCTGCCAGTGGTTGTCGTTGGGGTTGATCGCTGGCTGTCTTTCTTCAACGAAGTAACCGGCAATGCGGCAAAGATTATTGCAACGTTCACCGGCAACTATGACCGCGCTTCGAGCCATGAACTGGGCAAGCTCGTATGGCCCCTGGTACAGGAGAAAATGGCCGAACGTTGTGCTACGGTTCTTGATGAGCTAGATGTTGCCGTCGGTGGGCAGCGTAGCGCCTCGACGCTCGGTGAGGTCTGGCGCTGTGCTCAGGAGGGGCGCGGGGCCACGCTCGTCGTAGAGGAGAGTTATCACGAGGCTGCCGCCCTCGACGAGACGGGACTGCGCCTGCTGCCCCGAGGCGATGGTGTTGGTCGTTCTGATCTGGACGATGCCGTGGACGAAGTGATTGCGACGGTGTTGGCAAAGGGTGGTCGTGTGGTATTTGTGGCCGACGGAACACTCACCGCTCATAGCCGCATTGCCCTGATCTTGCGCTACTAGATGTAACAATGTCCACACGACGCTCGCGCACCAGAGCGCACAGAACAACAAAAGCAAGCTTCCTGGGACGTTTGCTCGACCCGATTGACTGGTTATCGGAAGCGATCTACAGTATTCTGATCGTCCTTACGTTTACCCTGGCGTTCAGATTGATCATGCTGAACAATGCCCCTGGTCAACCGGTTCCTGCCGAATACTCGGATGAGTTGCTGTTTGCGGCCCTCGGGGCAACATTTGCCTGGGGGGTGATCGATGGCATCATGTATGCGTTGCTGGCTGTGTTTGAACGCGGCGAGCGGCATCGCTTACTCAGAAATCTCCAGGCTGCCGAGACATCAGAAGAAGCTGTGGCTATTATTGGCGATGAATTTGACTATATCCTTGAGCCGATCACGGGCGAGAATGAGCGCCTGGTACTCTACCAGGATGTATTTGAACATCTGCGTGATAGTCATCCACGCCCGATCGGCTTGCAGTGGGATGATTTTACGGGTGCATTGGGGTCTGTACTGGTGGCAATTGTGGCTGTGCTGCCCTCGCTATTGCCGTTTGTGTTGCTGCGCGAGCATTATCTCCTGGCCCTGCGAGTCTCCAATATCGTCTCGTTCATTATGCTCTTTGTCCTTGGCTATCACTGGGGCCAGTACACCGGTACAAACCCCTGGAAGATTGGCCTGCTGCTGGCGGCGGTTGGCCTGATCATGGTGTTAATTGCTATTCCGCTGGGTGGATAGTGTATCTATCTATTGACCCGAAATACGCGGTTGTCCAGCTAAAGGCTGGGATTCGCCTCCAGCCGGGTAGAAATAAAGATCTTTTTCTTAAAAATTTTCCCTAAGGGAAAATTTTTAAGAAAAGAATAGAAAGTACTACCCTACCGTCTATCGAGCCGTTCGACACGCGGTTCGTGTGCCTGTCGAACAGCACGGCAGGCAGCAGGAATGTACAGTACCTTCTTTTACCTTGTAATAAGGTAACGCTCCCACGTATGATAGAAGCCGCTTGACAAAATCGCACCATGCTTAACTTATGACCAATGGCCTTAGACATGGTTCAGGTTTCCTTTACACTTGGAATAGTCCCTTATGGCCTTCGGTAGGGGCGACCGGCCGGTCGCCCCTACGCCGACTGTAAAGTTGGAATGGCCTGTCTGAAACCATGTCTTAGATCCATATTAATCTACATAGACATCCCGAAGCGCATCCCTATGTGAAAACTTCCCCGTAAACATACCTCTCGCCCTGCATTATGTCTACCTGTTACTCATCTGTTAATCCGCTGTTACTTGCATAAGATACCTTACCTACACAGAAATTTGTAACGCTCTAAAGTAAAAAACCTGGGAAGGGAGTATGTTATGAACACACGTGTAGGTATTGCAATGGCGGTTGCCCTGGTAACGACCATGCTGCTGCTGGCAGCGACTGCCCCTTACTCGATGCCTGGTACCAACAGTATTCCGGCCATCATCCCCAGCCTGCTGGCATTCTGATGCGATGATAGCAATCTATGCAACAGGTGCGGCCCTTGGCGCACTCATTGCCTGGTGGCGAATGCCAACTCTGCCGCAGGTATCCTGGTTGTTGCCAGTGGCAGCCGCACCGCAACTACTCACCCTCTTTGGTGTTCGCCACAGTCTGCTGGTTATGCTCTCACTGGTAGCTCTCTGCTTGTGGGGCCTGCATAACCGGCAACTGCCGGGCATAGCGCTGATGGTTATCGGTGGTACGCTCAATCTGGTAACGATGATTCTCCATGGTGGTTCGATGCCGATTGCCACCTCCACTCTGGCTGCTGTACATGTCCATGTACCCACTGAAACCCTGCTGGCCGGATCGAAAGATACTGCCTTCGATAACCTGGCTGGCGTATGGTTACTGCTCTCAGATTGGATTATTGTGAGGCTGGGCGTGAAGACGATCATAGCAAGTCCTGGCGATCTCTTGCTCGTTATCGGGATCGTGCGCTGGCTGACAGCCCACAGAAAGGAACACCCTTCATGACCATACTTACCCATACATCGGTTGAGCAACGCCTGCGCCCCAATCTTACGCGCCTGGCTCAACTTATGGTGGCAGACCAGGATTTTGGCCAGCGGGTCGTGTGTGACCCGGTCAATGCCGCATGTACACATCCATACTATCCATTGCATTTTGACGACTACGACCGCAACATCCTTTCTACCATCGGGCAAATGTCCGGCTGTGTCGAAGATTTTCTCTATTATCTTGCCGATGCAGTTGGTGAAATAGAGTGACTGAATCAGGTTACCAGCAGACGGGAAACATCATGGAGCAGCAACGGCAACACGAAGCGTACATTGAAGATCTGCAAGAGCAACTCCGCCATATGGAAGAGTTGCTTCTACATAGCCAGAGGTTGGCCCTCCTGGGGCAACTGACGGCTGATATTTCGCATGAATTACGTAACCAGTTGACTAGTATGCTTGGGCATATTGAACTGGCCAGGCAGAGCGAACAGACGCTGCAGGTAACCAGTGATCTCCAGACAGTTGAAACCGAAACACGACGTGCCAGTGAAATGGTGTCTAATATTCTTTCTTTTTCGCGTACCGGTGTTCAGCCGTCTCCTGAAAGCCCGGTTAACATTAATCAGGTTGTGCAACGCACGCTTCATCTCTGTATGCACCGTTTGCGTAGCCGGAATATTCAGGTTATAGTTACACTTGATCCAGCTCTACCTGAGATTCCGGCTAACTCGGTATTGCTACAGCAGGCATTGCTCAATCTGATTATTAATGCCGAACAGGCTCTGACAACTGATTTTTGCATGCAGACACAATCTCGCCAGCTTACGGTAACAACCTGGTGTAATCCAGATGCAGTATGCATCTGCATTGAAGATAATGGCCCTGGCATCGATCCATCCATCCGCGACCGCATCTTCGAGCCGTTTGTGACAACTCGGCCCGATGGCACTGGCCTCGGCTTGAAAATTGTTGATACTATTATCACTGCTCATAAAGCTCTGCTTATTGTTGATAGTGTTGTTGATCAGGGAACAGCTATGACGATCCAGTTGCCCCGCGTATCGAATACGTAACTGTTCACGATCGGGGGAATTATTCACCACGGAGACACCGAGGATACCTCTTTCTGGTGCTACTCATACCGTAGCCAGTTGGGTCGCACGGCGCACGAATCACATGGCGTTCTCCCGATCGTGAACAGTTACTCGAATACCTCTATTTGACAGCATACCTGTCTTCTATGATAGAATGCTACCTCAGATTATGCCTTTTTCTGCGCATTGATTTTCGTGTTCTACCGGTGTATGATGTCACATGCTTTGAACATCGACCACGTACCTCGTATGACTAAAACAACTCATGATCCAAGATATCCTTCTCTGGTGGCTGGTAGTGCAAATCCTGGGCTTGCTGGGTCTGCCACTAACGACATTTCTGTTGCGTAGCCTGCCGGATCGCGGCTATGCGTTCAGCAAGAGCCTGGGGTTGCTGCTTACTGGCTATGGCGCCTGGCTGCTGGCCATGTTTGGCCTCGGCTCGTTTGGTGTGCCCTTGCTTGTGCTGGTTGCGCTACTGATGGGCGGGCTGGGCCTCGCGTTAATGCGTACGATGCATCCGCTTGATCCTGATGCTGATCTATCTTCAACCAGTCGCTTTGGATGGCTCCGTGCGCTTGTGCCCCAAAAAGGGGTACTGCTGGCCTACGAAGCCCTGTTCCTGGTGGCCCTGGTGGCGCTCGCATGGATGCGCTCGTACAATCCTGATCCATGGGGCACCGAGCGTCCAATGGATTTTGCTTTCTTTAATGCCATTCGCAATAGTGCGGCCTTTCCGCCCCAGGATCCATGGCTGGCCGGTTATAGCATTAACTATTATTATCTTGGCTATTTGCTGATGGCCGCGGTTGCGCTGTTGAGCGGACGCGATCCGGCCTCTGCGTATAATTTGTCTCTGGCGCTTATTTTTGCACTGACGGCGCTGGGAGTCGCTGGGATCATCTATAATCTGATTGCGCTTACGCCCGGCATCACCCGAACTCCTACCCCCCCGGATGCCAAACGTCCACGTGAATGGAGAACGGGGATAGTTTCGCACTTGCTGGTGATGCTGCTAGGCGTGATTCTGGTTCTCGGTGTTGGCAACCAGGTCGGGGCACTCCAGATGATCATCGGTGATTATCGCGTGGTTGCACTTGATGGCCGCCAACTTGTCGCCGCTCTGACCCAGGCGGTTGCTGGCCATAATCCCATCGAACTGCCTTACCCCGCTCAAACGCCAGACTATGAGTTTGGCAGCATAACAACGCTGACCCGCTCGCAGAGTGTCGATACGTTTAACTGGTGGTGGTCTTCGCGTGCTTTATGGGACGACTACGCGAGTCTGGACCAGTCCCGTTCCCGCCAGTATACGATCACCGAGTTTCCCTTCTTTAGCTTCTGGCTGGGCGATATGCACCCGCATGTGATGGCACTGCCCGCGGGTTTGCTGGCTATGGCCCTGGCCCTGGCAACCCTGGCCCGTCCATCACCTCCCCAATTTGCCCACGGGCGCATCGGCTGGGTCGATCTGGTGATGACAGGATTGGTACTCGGTAGCCTGTATCTGATCAATAGCTGGGATCTGCCTACCTATGTGTTGCTCTATACTGGAGCATTGCTATTGCTGTATGTGCGTTCTACCCCACCAGGCGCAGACCTGCCCTGGCGTACACTGGGGTTGCAACTGGGCATGGTTCTGGTTGCACTGTTGATCTTATATGTGCCGTTCTATCTGACTTTTCACTCGCTGGTTGGCGCGGCTAACCCCCTGATAGACCTGCCGCTACTTGGCAAGCTGACACAGATCATTGGCCCCTTTAATGTTACTAAGAGCGGATTGCATGCATTTCTGATTATCTTCGGACTGTTTGTGCTGCCATTGACAGCCTTTGTATATCTGGCAGTCTCTTCGGAACGCCAGACATCATCCGCCGATGCTGCGCATCTGGCCTTTGTGTCTACCTTGCCGAAGACCATGCAGCGTATTCCGCTGGATGCCCTGCTGCCCTGGCTGCCCCCGTTCCTGCTGCTGCTTGGTTTAGCAATCGGCTTCCCCTTGCTGGCATTGCTTGGTCTGGGTATCCTGGCCTTTCGCCAGGCCTTACGACCAACAACTAATCCCGCCCAACCGTTTGTGCTGCTGGTGATCGCCCTGGGCTGCGCGATTACCTTTGGCACCGAGTTGATCTACATCCGTGATGCCTTTGAGGGGCTGTCGGCGCGTATGAACACCATTTTCAAATTCTATTACCAGGTATGGCTACTCTGGGGCACAATCACCGCGTATGCGCTCTGGGTGATCCTGACCCGCTCGACCGGTAGACGCCGTGTGTTTGCCTACGCAACCGGGCTGATCTGTGCCCTGTTGCTGGCGGGAAGCATGGTCTACCCGGCGATCAATCTGTACAATATGATAATGAATGGAACACAGATGGGACTGGCAGGCAAAACCCCACGCGAGACAAGCGCTGCCGGCCAGGCAGCCATTTACTGGTTGCGTCAGAACGTACCTTCCGGTCGCGTGGTGCTGGAAGGTGTGCATCCCACAGGTGGATCATATAACGGCGAGGGATTTGGTGGCGTGTCGGCCAGTACAGGCCTGCCCACCGTGATTGGCTGGACAGGCCATGAATCGCAGTGGCGCGGCGGCGATGCTGATGCCCGCGCCGAGATCGAGCCACGCAAACAGGACGTCGAAACGATCTATAGCACCCCCGATCCGGCACAGGCCCGCCGATTGCTCAAGCAGTATGGTGTTGATTATATCTATGTCGGCAGCCTGGAACGCCAGACCTATCCCGCCGAAGGTCTGGCCAAGTTCAACATCCTGGCCCGGCCAGTCTTCACCGAGGACGATGTCACAATTTATCAGGTGGAGTAGGATCTTCATAGACATTCAGGGTAACATGGCAGTTGATCAATCGACGCCCTGTTCAGGTTCTTTGTAACCGTTCAGGTGGAGTGGTCGGGAGGGGCGTTGCCCATACGCGTCAACTGTAGGGCGGTAGCCCTACAAACTCACTTTGTCGTGCGAGATGGTGCCAGCAAAGCTGGCACCATCTCGCACGACACAGACATTCTTTGGGGGCCGCAGGCCCCCAAACCCCCGCCGGGAGGCGTACCGTGATGCATATGGGCTGTGGCCCCCGCGCCCCCGCTGGCGCAGGTACCGCCTGAACGGTTACGGTTCTTTCATGAATATACAAAGGAACATACATCAGAATTAGACATAATATGTAATGTTTTCCCCTGAGCAACATCGTATAATTGATCAGGAGGCTTACCACACACAAGTCACTTATGTGCTATACTATGAGCTACTGGGATGATGACAAAGGAGTCGTTACCTCAACGTACAAAGGAGTTATTAACATGATTACTAAAATGCTCAGCGACTATGGGAAAGTGCGTGTAACATTCTCAATGCCAGCCGCCATCTGGGCCGATACAATCTATCTGGTTGGTGACTTTAATGGCTGGAGTTCCCATGCTACTCCGCTCCGACTCGGCGATGAGTGCTGGAGCGTTTCGCTTGAGCTTGACGCTGATCAAGAATATCAGTATCGTTATCTGGTCAATGGATCCGAATGGTACAATGATTGGCAAGCCGATCGTTATGAGCCGAATGAACATGGGGGCGACAATTCTGTTGTCGTAACGCTCTCGCTGGAAGAGCCGATTTTTGCGCCGATAGCGGCAGAAATTGCCGATGCAATGACACTGACATTCCCATTCGATCAACCCCTTTATATGTCAGACGAATTTGGTGATGTCGGCGGCGCGGTCGTAACTATGCCGCCCGACGAGCCATATGCCATTGAGGTCGGTGGTATATCCAGCCCGCGGCGTATTGGGATTGGTGAATAGTGTAGGGTACCTCTGGTAAGCGATTTTCCTGATGACCGATAGTGTTCCTGTTCTGGATTTCGGCTCGCAGACGGCGCAGTTGATAGTACGCCGCCTGCGAGAGTTGGGTGTGTATAGCGAATTGCTGCCGCCCGATATAGACGAGGCGTCATTTCGGGCGCTGCATCCCCGTGGTGTGATTTTGTCCGGTGGCCCGGCCAGTGTCTATGAGCCAGAGGCGCCGGGTATGCCTCCATGGTTGCTGCATGCCGATTTGCCTGTACTGGGCATCTGCTATGGTATGCAACTTCAAAGCCGTCTACTCGGTGGAGATGTGCAGCCAGTTAGCCGCCGTGAGTATGGGCCTGCCACGATTACGGTTCTGACTGAAACGCCCCTCTTTATTGATACGCCCACCATTCAGCCCGTCTGGATGAGCCACGGCGATCATATTGAACAGTTGCCCCCGGGATTTGTCCCTATAGCACAGAGTAACCGCTTGCCCTTTGCAGCCATGGCTGATGATGCCCGACGCTGGTATGGCGTGCAGTTTCATCCCGAAGTTGTCCATACAACCTTCGGTCGTACGGTGCTACGTAACTTTCTGTTTGGCATCTGTGGGTGCTCGGGTGATTGGCAACCGGCCAATTTTGTCTCGCAGGCCGTTGAACGCGTCCAGGCGCAGGTTGGCAGCCAGTCGGTGCTCTGCGCACTGTCAGGTGGGGTCGACTCGGCTGTGGCAGCCCTGATCATTCATCGGGCTATCGGCGAACGTCTGACCTGTGTGTTTGTGAATAATGGCCTGTTGCGCCTGGGTGAGGCGGATCAGGTGATCCGTGTATTTCGCGATCATCTGCATATTCCCCTGGTTGCGGTCGATGCGACCGAAACGTTTCTGGCAGCCCTTGAAGGAGTGTCTGATCCAGAGGCAAAACGCAAGATCATCGGCGAGCGTTTTATTCGTATTTTTGAGCAAGAGGCGCGTAGCCAGGTCGGTCAGGATCAGGTTCTGCCGCTGCTGGCACAGGGTACACTCTACCCGGATGTGATTGAAAGCCGTGCGCCCGATCGCACGCGGGGAGTGACGATTAAGACGCATCATAACGTCGGTGGCTTGCCTGCCGATATGCAGATGCAACTGATTGAGCCACTGCGCTATATGTTCAAGGATGAAGTGCGCGCCGCCGGGTTGGAACTGGGTCTGCCCGAATCATGGATCTGGCGGCATCCTTTCCCTGGCCCTGGTCTGGCTGTGCGGATTATCGGGCCGGTAACCTGGGAACGCCTGGAGACGCTACGACGGGCCGATGCAATCTTTCTGGAAGAATTGCATAATGCTGGCCTCTACCGCGACACACAGCAGGCTTTCGCGGTGCTTCTGCCCGTGCAAAGCGTCGGGGTGATGGGCGATGGGCGTACCTATGCCGATACGATTGCGTTACGTGCGATTACCACCGAGGATTATATGACAGCCGACTGGGCCCGCCTGCCCTATGATCTGCTTGCTCGGGTGAGTAGCCGCATCGTCAACGAGGTGGCCCATGTCAACCGCGTGGTCTATGATATTTCTTCTAAACCCCCTGCAACTATCGAGTGGGAATAAGCTGAAACTGTACCTCAATGTATACTGCCTCTGCTCCTGGTAAGCTGATTCTGTGTGGTGAACATGCTGTGGTGTATGGTCAACCAGCGATAGCTCTGCCGCTTGCCGATGTGCGCGCTTCTGCCAGTATTAGCGCGGCTGCAGCCGGTAGTGGCATGGCTATCGAAGCGCCTGATCTGGGTGCTGCCTGGATGGTGAGTACTCTGCGCGATGACCCGCTTAGTGAAGTCGCTCTGGCAACCCTGCGTTATCTGAATGTGCCGTCTGCCGACCTGACTATAACACTGCAATCTGCTATACCGATTGCAGGCGGCCTGGGCAGCGGTGCCGCCATAGCTACCGCCCTGGTGCGCAGTCTGGCAGCCTATCTGGGCCATACGCTCGCTGCCGATGTGGTTTCAGATCTGGTATATACCAGCGAGCAGCGCTATCACGGTACGCCTAGCGGCATCGACAATAGCGTGATAGCCTATGAGCAGGCCATCTGGTTTGAACGGCGTGTACACGAGGTTGATGGTGTGCCAGAGCGTGTCATCGAGCCGGTACATATTGCCCGGCCTTTCAACCTGATCATAGGTGATACCGGTGTGCGCAGTGCTACCCGCCTGCCTGTGGGTGAAGTACGCCGGCGCTGGCAAGACGCCCCGCATACCTACAATTGCCTGTTTGCGAAAGTTGGTGCGCTGGTGCGGCAAGTGCGCGAGACGCTGGCAAGCGGTGACATCGCTGCGCTTGGGCCGCTGTTGAATCATAATCAGTGTTTGCTTGAGCAGATCGGGGTCTCTTCACCGGAACTGGAACACTTAATTGCCGCTGCGCGTGAAGCGGGTGCGTCAGGGGCTAAATTGTCCGGTGGCGGTTGGGGCGGCGTGATGCTGGCTCTTACTACTCCGGCAACGCATGCCTCTGTGATCACCGCGTTGCAACAGGCCGGGGCAGTACGGGTCTTACAGACCGTTGTGCATGGCATATCTGGGGTATAATAACAGGAGGGATGACGCTCTCTCCCTCAGGGCTTGCATGACCCACACGTTGGGGGCTTGCGGGGGCCTCCGGCCCCCGCAAAAAAATTGTTTTCGGTTCGTTTTAGCGGCTTTGCCGCCAAAACGAACCGAAAACAATAGAATCTCGGCGGGGCACAACCCCGCCGGATCGCGTGTATGGCAGGAAGACGTAATTTCTACCGCATCCTGATGCGATAAAGGTGTGGGGCATGCATAGCTCTCAGGGAGAGGGGCAGGGGGGTGAGGGCGGATCGTCCAACCAAACGCTACAGTAAACCTGAACCTTGTCTAACTGAGAATAAAGCGAAATACCATGGCAAAGATTATGGTCGCCATGAGTGGCGGTGTTGATAGCTCGCTGGTAGCAGTATTGCTGCACGAGCAGGGGCATGCTGTCACTGGCCTCACGATGCATTTATGGGAAGGTGACGACGAAGGTCTCTACGAGAGTCAGTGCTGCTCGCTAGACATGGTTGCCGGTGCGCGGCGTGTGTGTGCGCAGTATGATATACCCTACTATGTCTTTAACTACCAGCGCGAATTTCGGCGTCATGTCATTCAATACTTTCTGGATGAGTATAGCCGGGGCTATACGCCCAATCCATGTCTGGCCTGCAACCGCGACCTGAAATTCCGTTTTCTGCTGGAACGGGCACGTGTACTGGGCTTTGACTACCTGGCTACCGGCCATTATGTGCGTATTCACCCTGATGAGCATGCAGCATATACGCTGCTGCGCGGGGTTGATCGTGCTAAAGACCAGTCGTATGTCCTCTATATGTTACAGCAAGATGAATTGGCACGGCTGCAGTTTCCGCTGGGTGAGTTGACCAAACCCGAGGTGCGTATGATGGCGCGTGACCGCAATTTAGCTACGGCCGATCGGCGCGAGAGTCAGGATATCTGTTTTATTCCAGATAACAACTACCGGCGCTTCTTGCAGGAAGAAGTACCCGAACGTATTCAGTCCGGGCCGATTATTAACCATCTGGGGCAGGTGATTGGTGAGCATAAGGGACTGCCCCTCTATACCGTTGGTCAACGCAAGGGATTGGGGGTTACCAGTTCACAGCCACTGTATGTGACTGCGCTGGATCCAGAGCGAAATGCATTAATTGTTGGCCCGCCTGAAGCTACGCTGCGACAGTCTTTTATGCTTGAGCAGGTGCGATTTGTTGATGGCCAGTGGCCAGCAGTGCCCTTTGTCTGTGCGATTCAGGTGCGTGCGCATGCAGCACCGGTGCAGGCGTGTGTAACACCCCTGGATGGACAGCGCCTGGACGTGCTATTTGACACACCTCAACGGGCTATCACCCCTGGCCAGGCGGGGGTTCTCTACGATGGCGATCAGGTGCTGGGGGGTGGGCGTATCGCACGAACCGACGGAGAGGATCGACCAGCATCATGAATGAGTTGTCACCTGCGGCAGCCCTGATCATCGTGCTGGCAACTGCCTGTGCTGCCCTGGCTCACGTTCTGTGGGGCAAGAACTGGGGCCAACTGATCATCTTCTGGATCGCTGCATGTGCAGGATGCTTGCTGGCGTATGGATTAGGGTTGCACTTGCCGCTTAACTTGCCCATGCCGTCGGGTGTTCCGATTCTGGAAGCAGTTCTGGCGGCGTGGTTGCTGCTTATCGTTGCCTCACGTCTACGAGTATGATATAATCGTGCCGGTAAGCCCCCGGATGGGTACAGAGGTGCTGTTGAATTTCAAAGGCACGCTGGGTTGCGTTGCCATGATCAAGGGAGAAGTGTTGTGATTAAATGGATCGTTATCGGTATTATTACGGTCCTGATACTCGCGCTGGCATATGTTGTTGCAGCATCGCTCTCGCCAACGTTCCGGAGTGTCGCACGCGATATTGCGATAGTCATTCTGGCCTTGTTCCAGATGATGAGCGCAATATTGACCATAGCATTGCTGATAGCAATCTTGTATGCCGTAAATGTGATCAGGAAGTTATCTCGCGATAACGTCCTTCCCAATATAGAAGTGATAACCATAAAAGTGAACGAGGTACTCGATAATACCAGTACGATCACAAGCGATGTACGTAAGTCGACAGACACGGTGACAACAACAACAACGTTTGTTGCCGAACGTATCGTTTCACCGATAATTCGTGTCTCTAGCTTGATTGCAGGGGTTCGTACTGCTGCCAGTACCCTGGCACGACGCGGTTTCGAGTCCGAACAGGGATAGTTGACCTGAACCCATTGTACCTACAGCTAACTAGTACTGGTTCACTATTGTTGTGCCTGACACCCTATGTTATGATGAGAACACCTACAGGCTGTCGTTAGGGGCATCCATATGCCAGCGACGGCCTTCTGGTTCAGATGCCGTTGTATTGTATGTCAGTGGTCGATAGCGGCGTGATAACGTCTATCCTGTCGGGTAATGCATAGCGGCGGCCAGGAAAAGTGTTTGATTGTAGTAATAGAGACGGGTAGCGCCCTGGAGGCACAATAATGGCGCTGGTTGGTAACATTCGAGATTTTGGTCTATCTGATTTTCTGTACCTTGTAGACCGTGGCTATAAAACCGGGTGTCTCCACCTTAGTCGCGGAGACGAGAAGGCAATTCTCTTTTTTGATAAGGGAAAGCTGATTTATGCCAGTCGTAAGCAGGGTGAACAGTTCGACGATGTGTTGATCCGCCAGGGTAAGTTGACAACCCAACAGCTTGAGCGGGCCAGACAGTCATATCAGAATGGTACAACGCTGACACAGGTGATCATCAATGAGAATATGCTCTCATCCGATGATTTGCAGCAAACGCTGCAGATGTACACCGAGGAATCAGTGTATGGCCTGTTTGGATGGCCGGATGGTGAGTTTCGCTTTGAGCAGGGCCAGAAGCCTGATCCGGGTGATCCGGTTATGCCAATGCCCTTACCGGTTGAAAACTTGATTATGGAAGGTGTGCGCCGTATCGATGAGTGGGGGCGCATCAAGGATCGTATTCCCAGTACCGATATGATAGTACGGTTCCTGGATCAGCCGGGTGGCAAGGCAAAGGGCGTGAAGCTTGCACCGGAAGAGTGGCGTGTCTTTGCGCGCATTAATGGGAAGGATACGCTTGCCGATATTGCGCAAAAGACGAGTCTGAGCGAATTCGATGTGTGTCGTATTGTCTATGGCTTTGTGACGGCGGGGCTGGTTGATGTGGTCAAGAAGCCTAAGCCAGCACCGCTGGCGGCGACTGCGCGTAGTGGTACGCAGGCCGTAGAGGCGCCCAGGGTCAAGAAGAGTCTGGTGTCACGCATTATTGATCGTATCCGGGGTATGTAAGTCTTACGCTCCAGCCAGGGCACAGCACCGTAGCGGAGGGCCGGTGTGCAGACGGTAAAAATGGTGATAAGTGGGGCAGTGAACGCCGGGAAGACTGAGTTCATCAAGTCGATCAGCGAGATCGAGGTGGTCTCAACCGAACGGCGTGCCTCCGATGATACCAAGTTGATCAAGAAGGAAACGACGGTGGCGATGGACTTCGGTCGTATCGCCGTGGCGGATGATCTGGTGTTGCATCTTTTTGGTACACCAGGTCAGAAGCGCTTTGACTTTATGTGGGAGATTCTATCGGAGGGTATGCTCGGACTGGTGGTGCTGGTCGATAGCACCCGCCCGGAGACATTCCGTGAAACAAATCGAATTATCGATTTCTTTACATCGTATCGGGATACGGCCTATGTGATCGCAGCGAATAAGCAGGATCGCCCAAATGCGTGGTCACCCGATGAGTTGCGGTTGGCGTTGCGTCAACCGGAACATGTCAAGGTGATTTCGTGTGTTGCCTCGGAACGCGAAAGCGTGAAAAATGTGCTGCTGGAGTTGCTTTATGTGATTATGCAGCAGAGCGAGGATTAGTACTGCTTTTCAGCCAGTATTGATGGTATCATGAAAGCGTCGTGATGGCCGTATGGCCGTCACGACGCTTTTTGTTATGGATAGAATTTGTTAGCGCGAAAAAGCCCTGGGATAGCACAGACACGCACCCGTCAGGGTGGCGGAAAACCGTGTGAATCACCCCACCCCCTTCCCCTTTCACGGGTAGATTTTTTCCGTAGGGACGCGCTTCTGCGCGTCCGCAGGGCGTCCTGATGCGGAAAAACTCCGCACGGACAGGCAGACGCCTGTCCCTACGGATGGCGTTGGAACGCCATCCATCGAAAAACCTACCCCTGTGAGACCCCCTTCCCCCCCGCCCCTTGTCGGGCGGGGGAAGTAGGACGGGGCATCCTGGCGGCACACGCTGCGCGTGTGCCGCCAGGATGCCCCATTTCCCCCCTCTCCATGAGGGCTATGCATGACCCACACCTTTATCGCATCAGGATGCGGTCGAAATCACGGCTTCTTGCCATCCACGGGTTCGGCGGGGCTGTGCCCCGCCGAGATTCTATTGTGTTCGGTTTGTTTTGGCGGCTTTGCCGCCAAAACAAACCGAACACAATTTTTTTTATGGGGGCCGGAGGCCCCCGCGCTCCCGATGTGTGGGTCATGTATAGCCATGAGGGAGAGGGGGCAGGGGGTGGAGGCATCTGGTTGACCCAGAAGTTATTCGCGCTAACAATATCTTTCGCCCTTACACGAGAGGTTGCCTGATTTTGTACTAAGACGGTGGTATAAAAACCCACTTTGCATCGTCGAATCGGATCGTCTGCTCGGCATCAGCGGTCAGATTGCGTAATTCGATAAAACCACTCGATCCGGTCGTAAAGGGGAAGCGCCCCAGAGATACCCAACCCGTTTGTTGCACCTGGTTTATGACAACTGTCTGAGGGCCGTCACGATGCTGGATCAGGTAACTGGCCTGCTGCGTGATGGGATAGGTACTGGCACATACTGGTATATGCACAAAGACCTCGTAGAGGCCATCAGCCGGTATCTGGGGTTGCCAGCGGGCGCTATGCTTACTCTGCTGCGCACTGGTAGTGGTTGGCGCCCAGAACGAGTGACCACCTGCACCACAGCCATCTGGCCCATGATGCCAGATGGCCTCGCTAAGCTGAAAGGCTGATCCATCGTCGTCAACCAGTATGTCGGCTGGTGGTGGTGGCGCAGCCTGCGGGTCGCGGCCCAACCAGAGAAATGTCACCTCCACCTCGGCCTGATCACCATGAATACCAAGCTTATCCCACCAGATACCATCGGCTACATCCATGCCGGTGGGAAAGCGAACATATCCCTTCTCGGCATAGCCACCGTTGTATCCTTCGAAGTACGCCGCATGATCCTGCGGCCAGCCACGGCGTAAGTCAGGGAAGCCTTCACGCGGGAGCGACCAGTAATCGTCGCGGGTGTTCCAGGGACCAACATCCCATACCGGTGCAACAGTGCTACGCCCATTGTAGGTGATGCGCACCTGGTACTCGTTGCCGTTCCGACTGGAAAGCGAACGCCATGAAGGCAGCGCCACAAAGTGGTCACGCGGCTGTATGATATGACCATTGGCGGTTCTACCACCAACCATGCCCAGGCGCGTAGCACGGATGCGAAAAGTTGGCGCAGCATCGTCTTGCAGGGTATGATAGTGGGGTGCGCCTGCATATGGCGCTATCACAATACTATGCACGGCTGGATCAACCAGGGTGTTCCCATATAGCCTGATGCGGTACTGCGCCATCGCGACGGCATGAGGCAGATTGAGAGTTGCACCGTCGGCCAGTTCGGCCTCCCATGGCGACCACTGCTGACCATCAACACTGGTACGCAGATCAATTTTCAATGCACTGCCAGCGGGAACCGTTGCAGCATAAGATAGACGCATATCGAATGATGGGGTAGCGAACACCTGTGGGGTGGCGAGATAATAGCCAAAACGAGCATAGCCTGTTTCGACTGCCGGTGGGGGCGGCGCATCAGCCGCCAGCGAAATGGTGCCATCCGATGCCATTTGCACGCCTTCGTGCTCTAAGCCTCCAGCAGAGGAGGCAGATGCCAACCTGGGCACTTGCGGTATGGCGTAGCTCAAACACATCACTGCGAGAATACTGGCCAGAATGCGTTGCACACAGCATGGGTGCAGAACGTAACGCATAAGTACGTAACCTCCTGTTTCTACTTACGGGGTAGAATCGATGTTGCTTCAAGGCAACGGCGGTTATTATAGCATAGAATCTCAGAAAAAGGTGAGAAATTGGTGAAAATTAGCTGATATAAGATTCTGAACGATGCACCAATACGAAGTGCGCTATACTTTACTATTCGGTGCATACATAGGTCTATTGCGATGAGGAGAAAACAATGACATCGTCTGTTCCGTCGGTTCCTTCCGGCCAGATGCAAGCCTGGCTGCTGGCAATTCGCATACCAACCCTTCCGGCAGCCGTGGTGCCGGTGCTGGTAGGTACGGCGACTGCCATACGCTATGGGGCGTTTCGGTTCTGGCCGTTTCTGGCCGCCCTCGCTGCTGCCCTGTTGATCCAGATTGGCACCAACCTGGCTAATGATTACTTTGACTATCTCAAGGGCGCTGATACGGCCACACGCCTGGGGCCTACACGCGTGACGCAGAGCGGGTTAATTCCACCAGATACTGTGCGCCTGGGTATGCTGATCAGCTTTGGGTTGGCGGCATTGCTGGGAGTCTATCTGGTTATCGTTGGTGGCTGGCCCATTCTGGTAATCGGGCTGTTATCTCTCCTGGCTGGTATCATCTACACGGGCGGGCCATGGCCGATTGGCTACCATGGACTGGGCGATCTGTTTGTGTTTGTGTTCTTCGGCTTGATTGCGGTGGCTGGTACAACGTATCTGCATACTGGATTATTGCTTCCGGCTGCGTTGATCACCGCTCTGCCAGTTAGCACCCTGGTGACTGCCATTCTGGTGGTCAATAATCTGCGCGATATCGACACAGACCGTCAGGCCGGTAAGCATACCCTGGCTGTGATGATCGGGGCACAGGCAACCCGCATTGAGTATCTGCTGCTGGTCGGTGGAGCATATCCGCTGTTGCTGGTCTGCTGGCTCACTGGCGTGGCCTCAGCCTGGGTTTTATTGCCAGCCCTGACCTTGCCTCTGGCAGTGTCGTTGATTAAGCGTGTGTGGACACAAACAGGGACTCCGCTTAATCTGGCGTTGAAGGGTACCGCCCGGCTGCATATGGTTTTCGGATTATTGCTGACACTTGGCTTACTTTTGTAGGTATCTATAATAATATAATGCTTGCCTATTTACATAGTATTTCGGCATTGTTGCTTCACCCACTGACGCTCTTTCGTACCTATCCGCGTCATGCCGTGTGGCCCGACCTGGTGTCTGCGGTGACAGTTGGACTGATCCTGTTGCCCCAGGCACTGGCATTCTCGCTGCTCGCTGGTTTGCCGCCCGTTATGGGGTTGTATACAGCTATCACGGCCTCGATTGTGGGAGCACTCTGGGGATCGTCAAGCCATTTGAATAGTGGCCCGACCAATACCGCTGCCATTCTTACCTTTTCTGTGCTAACACCAATTGCCGTGGCCGGATCGCCCGATTATATCGTGGCGGCTGGCTTGATTGCGGTTATGGCTGGCTTGATCCGCCTGATGATGGGGCTGGCGCGTCTGGGTATGCTGGTTAACTTTGTTTCTGATTCAGTCGCAGTTGGCTTTACAGCCGGCGCTGGTATCCTGATCGTTGTCAATCAGATTCAGCCGCTCTTGCGCATAGATCTGCCGTTAACCACTAGTCTATTGGGTGAGTTACTTGCCGTGGTGCAGCACCTGGAAACAACTCATCTGTATAGCCTGGCGGTGGGTATTGGCACAATCCTCCTGATCATGCTGGTGAATCGTTTACCCGGTCGTCTGCCGTCGGTGTTGATCGGGCTGGTTGTATCCGGGCTGGTGGTCTGGTTGTTGGATCTGGAAGACCAGGGGGTGACGGTTCTGGGAACGCTGCCGCATAACCTGCCGCCCCTGGCATCGCTGCCGTTCTTTGATGTACAACTGATTGGTCATCTGGCTAACGGTGCATTGGCGCTGGCGCTTATCGGACTGGTTGAAGCTGTGGCAATTGCACGTTCGATTGCCAATACGTCACGTCAGCGTCTCGATAGCAACCAGGAATTTGTGGGGCAGGGATTGGCAAATATTGCCAGCGGGTTGTTTTCTGGCTATCCCTGTTCAGCATCGTTTAACCGCTCGGCATTAAGCTATCAGGCTGGCGCACATACGGCGGTCAGCAATGTCATGTCGGGACTGTTTGTGCTGGGTGGCATGTTTCTGCTGACGCCGTTGATTGCGCATTTGCCCAATGCAGCCCTGGCTGGAACATTGATTTTGACCGCTGTGGGCATGATTGATCGCCATTCTATGGTGCGGATCTGGCTTGGCGCACGTGGTGATGCGGTGATTATGAGTGTGACGCTGTTGACTACCTTGCTACTGCCACTTCAGTTTGCTGTGCTGATCGGGGTGCTGCTTTCGCTTAGCTACTATCTGCTCAAAACCAGTACGCCGCGCGTGCAGTCTGTTTTGCCCGACGCCACATTCCGTCACTGGCTCTATCAGCCACACAACCCGGTATGCCCACAACTGGCTGTGATGGAAATTCTGGGCGATCTCTACTTCGGGGCGGTCAATCATGTCGAAGAGAGCATCAACGCCTCGCTGCAGGCGCATCCGCGCCAGCGTTTCTTACTCTTGCGCATGTCGAGTGTACAACACTGCGACATCAGTGGTATTCGCGCCCTCGAGTCGATTATGCAGATTTGTCGCGATCGCGGAGGAGATCTGTTTGTTGTGCAGGTACGCGAACCTGTGCTACATCTAATGCAAACGACGGGCTTTTATGAGATACTCGGGGCAGATCGTTTTCTGGCTGAAGATCATGCTATCAGTACGCTGTTTTATCATGTGATTGATCCGGCGGTATGTATTTATGAGTGTGAAGTGCGCGCTTTTCTAGAATGCCAGAATCTGCCCAAGCGCATTCTGCCAGTAGAGCAAGCTTTGCCTCCAACCGTGATGCTACCCGATGCCCAATCTGTTCCCCTGATGACACCAGGCGTCCTCTGGCGCCGCCTGCGTACTGGCGATCTACCATGCATCATCGATGTGCGCGAGCCACGTGAGTTTCACCAGGGCCATATTCCGGGTGCCCGCCTGTTTTCTCTATCACAGGTGCTTGATGATCCCGATAATATGCCCCACGATTGTCTGCTGGTGCTGGTCTGTCGCAGTGGACGACGGAGTCAACGGGCCGCACAGTTTTTGCTGGCACACGGCTATACGGATCTGGCCGTTCTCGAAGGTGGCATGGTAGCCTGGGAGGCAGTCGGTTTACTAGAAGCAGTCGAATAACTTGGCATGATATAATGTTACTATCTGTTCATAATCTAATGCTTATAGATCTATTCGTGATAGTATCGTAAGACATGGTTCATATTTACTTTACAGTTTAGTTGGACGATGCGCCCTCTCCCCCTGCCCCCTCTCCCCCTGCCCCCTCTCCCTAAGGGAGAGGGGAAGATGGGGCGTCCTGGCGGCACACGCGGAGCGTGTGCCGCCAGGACGCCCCATTCGGGTTCCCCCGCCCCTTGCAGGGGCGGGGGCCAGGGGGTGGGGTGATTCAAGCGATCAATCTGTCTGTGAACTGTAAAGGAACGTTGACTAGTCTGAAACCATGTCTAAGGGCAATTTGTATAGTTGCTCCGGCGCTCTGCCTGACCTACACGCGATGCGCACCCCAGAATTGGTACATGGTTCCTGTGCGCCAGAACAAGCTTCGCGAGACAGGAGAAGGGGGAGGACGTGTACGTATGAATAAACTACACAATTCTATGAATGAATTGCGCCAGCAGGCTGAGAAGTTGGTACAAAACAGGTATGGTGAAGGTGAAACAGAAATCCAGCAGTTACTGCATGAATTGAACGTGTATCAGGTTGAGTTAGAGATTCAGAATGAAGAGTTGCTCCAGAACCAGCAGCATTTACAAGAATCGCGCAATCGTTATGTTGATTTGTATGATTTTGCTCCAGTTGGTTATTTTAGCCTGAATGAACATGGGCAGATTATAGAAGTTAATCTGGCCGGTGCTGCCCTGCTGGGTATCGAGCGGGCCTATCTGTTGCAGCGCAAATTCGTCGATTTTGTCGTCTGGGCAGACCGCGACCAGTACTATCTGCATCATCGTCAGTTAGTAACCAATCGGCAGCGGCAAACGACGCAAATCCGTTTGAACCAGTCCAATGATACGGTTGTGTATGTTCAGATTGAAAGTATGCGTATAGATGATCATGATGATCATCATGCAGGCGGAGTGCCGTACTACCGTACGGTGGTGGTAGATATTTCTGAGCGCATGCATGCCGAAGAGGCGCTGCGTCAGGCCCATGCTGAACTAGAAATGCGCGTTCAAGAGCGTACAGCCGAACTATCTGCGGCCAATCAATTGCTTCAGGCTGAAGTCGCCGAACGTCGGCGGGTTGAAGAAGCCTTACGTACTAGTGATGAGCGTTTTCGACTGGTTTTGCAAGACTCGCCCACAATCGTATTCAACCAGGATATTCATCTGCGGTATACCTGGATCTATAATGCGGCTCCGCCTTTTGCCGAAGAACAAACGCTTGGTCGTACTGATGCAGAACTATTGCCACCGGATGAAGCCGAGGCGCTAACGGCGCTCAAACAAGAGGTTCTAATCACCGGTCAGGGCAAACGTGCCGAGACACATATAGCCGTGAATGGGCAGGTGCGCTGGTATGATTTGAAGATAGATCCTCTGCGGAATACACAAGGCACGATTATTGGCATAACCTGCACTATGGCGCGTTCACTCGATCCCTCAAGCCGCCTGAACGACCTGGCGCATATTATCGTGAATAATCTCGCTGATCTGTGCATGATCCATCTGCTGGATGAAGATGGAACAGCGCTACCTCCAATAGTAGCCCATCTGGACGCTGAACTTGAACAACAGATACTGGCATATTTTGCGGAACACCCCCAGGCATATGCCCTTGATGCACCACCTACCTCCCCGGCCGCCCGGTCGCTACACCAGCGTGAAACGATCTATATACGCGAGGTTGATGATGCATATCTGAGAACCTGGGAACACAATGAAGCACAGCTTGCCTGCTTAAAGGCTCTAGGGTTTCGTGCGTATATTAGTGTACCGATGCAAACCCGTGGGCGCACGATTGGCGTATTAAGCCTGGTAATGGATCATTCAGGGCGTCGTTTTGCACCATCTGACGTGAAGCTGGCCGAAGAGTTAGCCTGGCGTGCAGCTATTTCGATTGACAATGTACGCCTGTACTATGCCGAACAACAGGCACGCTTCAGGGCCGAAACAGCCCTAAAAATGCGCGACGATGTGTTACACATGGTTTCGCATGATCTCAAATCACCGCTTACAGCGATCAAGGGTTTTGTGCATCTGATTCAACGGCGCTTCCAGGCAAATGATGTCACCAACACCGAGTGGTTTAACAGTCGGTTGGATAAAATTGTCACCGCTACGAATCAGATGACAATGCTGATCCAGGATCTGCTGGATGTAGCGGCTTTGCAGGCCGGACAGTCTCTCGTACTCAAATGCGAATCACTTGATCTTTCTGCCTTGATCCAACGCGTGATTGAAATGTATCTTCCAACTACAGATACGCATCAATTGCAGGCCGAGATACTTGATCGTCCACTCTATACTGTAGGCGATCCACAACGACTGGAACGGGTAGTAAGTAACATGATTGCAAATGCAATCAAATTTAGTCCCCCAGGCAGTGAGGTACTGGTAAAGCAGTATCGTGTAGAGCAGCATGGACAGAACTGGGCAGAGATTATGGTGTGTGACCATGGTGTGGGCATACCATCGGATGAACTACCATGGATCTTTGAGCCGTTTCGACGCGCCAGCAATATCGCAGATACAACCTCTGGTACGGGGTTAGGCCTGGCCAATGCACGCCAGATCATTGAGCAGCATGGGGGCACAATAAGTGTCACCAGTGAAGAAGGTGTTGGATCGATATTTACAATCCACTTGCCACTGAACGAGGTATAAGATCAAAAACGCCGCTGGGCTTAGATAAGCCCAGCGGCGTTGTGTTGTTGCCTTCGTGACGGTTGGTAGCGGCGGGCGGATTCGAACCACCGACCTTCGGGTTATGAGCCCGACGAGCTACCACTGCTCCACGCCGCGTCGTCTACTGTCGTGTGGTCACCAGGGGTGCATGGACCTACGCTCCCAGCAGGGAACCTGCCAGTACCATCGGCGCTGCGGCGTTTCACGTCCCGGTTCGAGATGGAACGGCGTGGGGCCACCGCGCTCAGCACACACCCCAGGTGGGCTACCGGCCCGCATAGCGTACGGATGTCGTCTGTCTGTCTGTCGGTCGTGGGGGATGGTGCGACCACACACCCCCTTGTAGGGAAGCCCTCGACTCTGCGCCCCCGTCGCCTGCACATGTCACCATGCGTCCAGCGCGGGTCGCCTACCCCAGTCGTCTCCTGGGAGTCTTACCTGCCTATAGCAGTGAGAGCATTTATCTTGAGGCGCATTTCCCACTTAGATGCTTTCAGCGGTTCTTGCTTCCGGACATAGCTACGGAGCCTGCGGGACGCCCCACAACTCCTCCACCAGCGGTCCGTCCAGCCCGGTCCTCTCGTACTAGGGCCAGCCCCCCGCAATGCTCTAAACGCGCGTAGCGGATAGAGACCGAACTGTCTCACGACGTTCTGAACCCAGCTCGCGTGCCGCTTTAATGGGCGAACAGCCCAACCC
>RRYU01020132.1_pt1 | contig 58650 bp, 46 predicted proteins | sample 2162651 | NCBI WGS metagenome assembly RRYU01 (sample SAMN10267283, study PRJNA491782) | microbial mat metagenome | isolation source: biomat in the production well | place: Japan: Minami-Kanto gas field, natural gas well KTG3 | collected 2017-06 | reverse complement strand
CAGCCGACTTTTCACTGCCGGAATACTGAGTTCAAGAGCGTCGGCGATTTCCTGACGACTTCGCCCTTCCAAATCCGCAAGCACCACTACGCTGCGATATTCATCGGGCAGCTTTTCCACCGCATCCCGCACGGCCCGCCCGGTCTCTTCTTTCTGGATGTCCAGCACCGAGCCTCGCCATTTGCGAATGGGCGCGGCGTGCAGGCCGTCTTCGGTGAAAGCCTCCATGGGATCTTCCCAACTTTGCTCGGGCCGCCGGGTAGACGACCGCCGCTTCATCAGCGCCAGGTTCATTCCCATGCGGTAGACCCAAGTGCCCAAGGTGGATCGACCTTCAAACTGTTCGATCTTGTCCAACATGCGGATGAAGGTGTCTTGCGTAACTTCTTCCGCATCCTCCACGCTGCCTGTGATGCGCAGAGCGAGGTTATAGATTCGATCGCGATGACCGTCCAAAACTTCGAGCAGGGCGGACTCATCCCGCTGGGCGAGTCGCGCCACTAGCTTGGCCTCGACCTCACTGAGTGTGGCCTCAATATGGGGCTGCTTTCGCCCCTGCTCATCCATGGTCCAAAAAACTGTAAGAATCATGGCCTTAGCTAATCAGAGGACACAGGTAGTGGCAAGGTCAATTTACCATTAGATGCGTCGAGGATCCGGAAAGGTTCAAAGAAAGCCGCCAGTCTCCAGAAAAAAACCCTCCCCGAACATTGGGGAGGGCTCTAACTGGTGACTGGCGGCCGGCGACTGGAAACTTATTCGCCCTCTTCCAGCAACTTCTCGGCTTCCAGCGCGGCCTGGCAGCCGCTTCCAGCGGCGGTGATGGCCTGCTTGTAAACAGTATCCTGCACGTCGCCACAGGCGAAGACTCCTTCAACATTGGTCTTGGTGTTGGTGGCGTTGATATATCCACTATCATCCAGATCGATCTGGCCTTCGAAGATCTGCGTGTTGGGCGTGTGGCCGATGGCCATGAACACGCCGTCGCACTCCAGGTCCGACTCCTCGCCGGTCTTGGTGTCCTTGATGCGAAGTCCGGTGACGGTCTCTTCGCCGAGAACATCCACGGGGGCGGCGTTCCAGACGAACTCGATCTTGTTGTTGGCCAGGGCACGTTCCTGCATGATCTTGCTGGCGCGCAATTCATCGCGACGGTGCACCACGCGCACGCGCTTGCCGAATTTCGTCAGGAAAACGGCCTCTTCCATGGCGGAATCGCCGCCGCCCACCACCACGATTTCCTTGTCCTTGTAGAAGAATCCGTCGCAGGTGGCGCAGGCGCTGACGCCGCGTCCCATGAGGCGCAGCTCGTTGTCGAGCCCGAGCAGACGGGCTTTGGCGCCGGTGGATATGATGACGGTATTGGCCTGGTATTCAGCGTCCCCCACCCAGATCTTGAAGGGGCGTTGGGAGAAGTCGACCTTGCTGGCATCGCCGGCCACGAACTCGGTGCCGAAGCGCTCTGCCTGTTTACGCATGTTGTCCATGAGCTCGGGGCCCATGATTCCCTCGGGGAAGCCGGGGAAATTTTCGACGTCGGTGGTAATGGTCAGCTGGCCACCCGCCTGGAGGCCCTCGATGACCAAAGGTTTCAGCTCCGCGCGAGCCGCATAGATGGCGGCCGTGAGTCCCGCGGGGCCCGTTCCGATGACAATGACATTCCTCACATCCATGATTACGCTCCAGTGTGTGTTTCTCTGACGGCAACGACGCAATCTATCGCGGGCAGCGGCCAACCGCAAGAGCGGCCTGAGCTATGGGCCCCTTCGCCTGCCTGGGATGACTCCAATTGGGGCATGGATTCCACCGAAATACTAGATCTAGGGGCTCATTTTCGGACCTTTGTGTAAGGTTCCTTTTTTCAACCGCATGTGGACAACTGCCCTTCTTCCCCATCAGGCACAAGGAGAAACCCCTTTCAAAGAAAGGGGTTAGCAAAGTATCCACATTATGGGCAGGTTTTCCACAACCCCTGTGCGGGCAATTGGGAGGGGCTCGAAATCAGTCTAGGGCCTGAGAAGCTCCTTGGGCGTAACTTCGTCCTTACGGGCCTCCACTGCGGGCTCGCGACGCTGGGGCTGTTTCTCCCCCATGCGGCAATTGCCCTCAAAAAAGACGCCCTCGTCGATGACCAGGCGCTTGGTCACGATATCGCCCTCAAGATGGCTTCCGGCCTTGAGCTCGATGCGCTCGGTGGCCGTGATGTTTCCGAAAACCCGTCCGGAGATAGAGGCGTTTTTCACATTGAGGGTGCCCTTGAGGGTGCCGCTCTTGCCAACTTCGAGGGTCTCACGACAGTTGATGTCGCCCTCGAACTCGCCATCGATGCGCAGGTTGCCCTGAACCGTGGCGTTACCATTGAAGTGACTGCCCGCCCCCAGGATCGAGGCGTTGCCGCCGGCGCCGCCGACGCTCGCGGGACCGTTATCGTCTTCGCGTCCGAACATGTCCGACTCCTTCCAATTCCGCTGCGATGGCTGGCGGATTCTGTTGGCCAATCCTTTGACAGTCTCAGCCTAGTGCATGCGCCGCGAGAAATCCAGTGCCCCGCGGAAAAACAAACTAATCCAGAAGATAGCTCTTGGGATCTTCGGGAATTCCATTTCTACGGATCTCGAAGTGCAAATGCGGGGCCGTGCTGCGCCCCGTGCTACCCACATATCCCAAGATGTCTCCACGCTCCACGCGGTCTTCTTTTTGAACGCCCAGGTGGCTGTTGTGACCATAGAGGCTGGTCACGCCGAAACCGTGATCGAGCAATACGAAGTTTCCATACTCGTCGTTCCAGCCCGCCACGAGCACCACCCCATCCCCCGCCGCGCGCACCGGGGTTCCAGGTTCCGCGGCAATGTCCATGCCCGCGTGGTAGTCGTGTCCATGTTGGCCATGAAACTCTTGCGTGATCCAACCGCGCAAAGGCCAGGTGCTGGGCATGGCGCTGAGCACTTGTTGCTCTCCGCGTTGAAGCAGATTTTCGCGCTGGGGCAAGCTCTCGCCCAAGGCGCGCTCGCGCAAAATTTGTTCGGGAATCAAGGAGTCCGGCGGAAGTGTGCCTTCGCCGAAAAGTGTCTGCATGCGATAGAGCAGGACCGCACTTTCCTCGAGTTCCCGCTCGAGGGTATTCATGCGACTAAGCTGCGCGGTGTTCGCTTCCAATTGCCGTTCGAGCACACGGTTCTTTTGCTTCTCAAGAATCAAGGAGCTCGAAGAAAATATCAGAACAAGCATGGCCAGGATGCCGCCTACAATGAGCAACGCAAGGAGGCGCAAGATGCTCAAAGGCATCTCGACGCTGAGGGGTTCATCCCCAGAGTCCGGCACCAGGTGGATGCGGATCTTGCGCGGCGCGTCCTTGCGCGGCCAGAGCCATTTCCAAATCGGCATGCGTTTCCTAGATGTCCGAGTCCAGCGAAACCTGGAGCGCGTCCATGAGGCGTTCCAGTTCGCGATCACTCTTGAAGCGAACCGTTACCTTGCCGCGACCCTTACGATAGTCGAGTTGCACAGGCAGACCAACTCGCCCTTCCATGCGTTCGCGAATGGCGAGCAAGACAGGATCGCCTGGTAGTGTTTCGTTCTTGGCCTTAGGCGACCCACCCTTGAGTTTTTTCGCCATGCGTTCTGCCTGCCGCACGGAAAGCTGACCCCGCTCGATGGTCTTGGCCAGGCGAAGACAGTCGGCCTCTTCCAAGTTGATGAGCGCGCGAACGTGACCCGCACTTATTCCACCTTGGGCCACCTGATCCTGAACGGGCTCGGGCAATTGCAAAAGACGAAGTGTGTTGGACACGGTAGAGCGATCGCGGCCCAAGTAATTTCCAAGCTCTTCGTGGGTCCATCCGAACTCGTAGATCATCACCTGAAATGCGCGCGCCTCTTCGATGGGATCGAGATCATCGCGCTGAAGGTTTTCAACCAGGGCAAGCTTGAGACTCTCCCGACTGTCGCTTTCGGTGATGAGCGCAGGCAGAGTTTCCATACCCGCCATGATGCTCGCGCGATACCGACGTTCCCCCGCGATGAGCTCGTAGCGCTCTCCGCGCTCAACGAGAAGTACCGGCATGAGAACGCCCTCTTGGCGAATGGACGTTGCCAATTCTTCCAGCTTGGCTTCGTTGAAGTGCCGGCGTGGCTGCCGTGGGTTGGGGTCGATTTTATCTAGGGGAATATCGACAACACGCCGTCCAGCGAGAGCTTCGGGCTCGACGGGTGCTGGCGCGGGCGCCGGCGCACTGGCCGCCGCTCCTCTGGAATTTGATTCCGCGGGTGCTTCTTCAAGAATGGCGTTAAGCCCCCTGCCCAATGCCTTTTTCGGCATGGATCACCTCCTGAGCTAACTTGATGTAGCTTTGCGCGCCCTGCGACTCGAGGTCGTAGAGCAATACAGGTTTGCCGAAGGACGGGGCCTCCGAAAGTTTGACGTTTCGCGGGATGACGGTTTTATAAACCTTGTCTTCGAAATAGCGCACGGCTTCTTGCGCCACCTGTCTCGAAAGATTGAGGCGGCGGTCGTACATGGTCAGCAGTATTCCTTCGATGGCCAACTCTGGATTGAGCCCCTCCCGCACGCGGGTCACAACATTGAGTAACTGTCCCAAGCCCTCGAGGGCGTAGTACTCGCATTGGATGGGAATCATGACCGATTGAGCCGCACAGAGAACATTGACTGTGAGCAGCCCCAGGCTGGGCGGGGAATCGATGAGAATGAACTCGTACTCATCGACGAAGGCCTCGAGAGCTTTCTTCAAATAGAAAGATCGACCCTTCTGGCCTACAAGTTCGACTTCCAGCCCGCTAAGGCCCTGGTTTGATGGAAGCAAGTCTAATCCGTTAACGGCTGTATTTTCAAGTATTTGACTTGCGTCAATATTGCCAACAATAACATCATAGAGCGTTTTTTCCAGCGATCTAGAGTCAACACCGACTCCACTGCTTGCATTGCCCTGGGGGTCCATATCCACAAGTAAAGTTCGAGCACCGGCCGAGGCCAAGCTCGCGCTCAGGTTGACGGCTGTCGTTGTCTTACCCACGCCCCCCTTTTGGTTGGCGATGGCGATGATGCGTGCCAATGCATCCCCTTTCGTGTGGAGGATGAGTTTGATTCGGTTTAACGGGGAGTTGAGGTGCTGTCAACGAAATGTTCCACGTGAAACATTTTTTAACTGATTTGTGGGGTCAATTCAATGACGAAGCTTTCTCGGTGGGGAAATCGGAAGCTATATGTATTGTCAGCGCTCCAGCCAAGCTTCTTGAGTCCACTGCTCTGAATTTCTGCAAGACCCGCAGGGCCCTTGATTAAATACGCAGACCTGAGCCCAGGCCTCATGAGTTCAGACCAGGCCAGTGTTTGCTCGGTGCTGGCAAAGGCCTTTGAACAGAGAATCCAATTGAGGTTTGGATTGAGTTTTCGGCAGAGCTCAGGCAATTCCGGGCTTTCGAAGCGATCCCCAAAGACATCGGCGCCACTCAGATCCATTTTCGAGACCAGACTAGATAGGAATCGAGCCTTCTTCTGGATGGAGTCAACGAGAATCAAACCGTCAGTGGTCCCATCCTCCTCTTGGATCACCTTTACGGGAACGCCGGGCACACCCGACCCCGAACCTGCGTCCAGGTATAGACATGGATTGGAGGTTTCACGTGAAACACGCCTGAGCACGACTCCCAAATAGACACTGTCCAGGATGTTGTCTAGAATTTGGCGTTCTGGATCTTTCCTGGAGACGAGATTCACCCTCTTGTTGGCCTGGAGAACTTCAAGGGCAAAGAACTCAAGTCTCTCCCACACACTCTCCGGCAATGGCGCCAAGAACTCAGCATCAAGGCTCGTTTCACGTGAAACAGGATCCACGGGACTAGCCCTGTGGTGATCCACAGAGATCTCCCAAGCCTTCTTGATTTGGTCTCTACTTAGAATCGAAGACATCGAGCCACTTCGTTTTTAGGAGGTTCTTTTTCGCTGACCTTGGATATAGACCATGAGCACCGAAACGTCACTCATTCTGACCCCAGGAACTCGGCCTGCTTGCCCCAGCGTTTCCGGGCGCACACGATCCCAACGTTGCCGAGCCTCTGTACTCAATCCTGGAATTGCAGAATAGTCGAGATCTGATGGAATAGAAAGGCCTTCCAGCTTCTTGGCCTTCTCAACAGACTTCTTCTCGCGATCAATATATCCCTCATATTTCACGCGCGTCTCAAGGCGAGAAACCTCTTGTAACGTAAGAAGTTTGGTCAATGTCCAGATGGGGGCTAAGTCAGACCACAACACACCAGGTCGCTTCAAAATCTGAGCTGCGGTTAAGCCCGGCAATGCCGGATCCCCAGGGAGAGTGTTTGAGAGCTTCCGAGCGTCGGACTCACCGAGGTTCAGCTTCCAGACTTGGCGATACGCATCATCCACCTTCTTCAGTGACTCTGAGACCTTTGCAAAGCTATCGCCATCTACGAGACCAAATTCAAAACCTTTGCCCATCAGGCGTTCATCGGCATTATCCCACCTCAGCAGGAGCCTGTGTTCGGCCCTGGATGTAAACATGCGATACGGTTCATCAGCACCCTTGGTGACCAGGTCGTCAACAAGAATACCCAGGTAGGCTTCCGATCGATCTGGCACCCACGCTGGCTGTCCATCCAATTTCAGGGTGGCGTTAAGCCCGGCCAAGAGACCCTGAGCTGCAGCCTCTTCATAACCGGTGGTGCCGTTTATCTGTCCTGCGAAGTAGAGGCCATCGAGATCTCTATACTCAAGAGTGGGGTGGAGGACCCTCGGGTCGATGGCATCATATTCGACAGCATAACCCGGCTGCAACATTTCTGAATTTTGAAGGCCGTTAATACTATGCAATAATTGTAGTTGCAGCTCTTCTGGGAGGCTTGTCGACAACCCGTTAATATAATAACGGGGCGTGGACAAACCCTCGGGCTCCAGAAAAAGAGTGTGATTGTCTCGCTCGGCGAAGCGCGTCACCTTGTCTTCAATGCTCGGACAGTACCGCGGCCCCAGGCCCGCAATACTTCCATTGAACAGAGGGCTGGAGTCGAGATTATCGAGAATGAGCTGGTGTCCCTGGGCATTGGTGCGCGTGAGGTGACACAAGACCTGCGGCCCCGTGATCGCTTCTGTGAAATGTGAAAAGGGAACAGGGGGATCGTCTCCAGCTTGCGGCGTGCATTGGTCGAAATCGATACTGTCCCGATGAATGCGTGGGGGCGTACCCGTCTTGAGGCGATGAAGCGTCAGCCCCAAGTTGCGAAGCGAGTCGCTCATGTTCGACGCGGCACCCTCACCCACACGCCCACCTTCCACTTGCGAAGAGCCCGTGTGAAGGAGTCCGCGCAAAAAAGTACCCGTGGTAAGAATGAGGGCGCGACTTTCAATGACGCCGCTTTGCTTACAAAGCAAGCCGCGCAGCTTCCCATCTTCGTGGAGAATTTCAAGGGCTTCATCTTCCAAAAGATCGAGATTGGCAGTCTTGCGCAGCTTGTCGACCATGCCGGAATTGTAGGTGGCTTTGTCGGCTTGAGCGCGGGGAGCACGCACCGCAGGACCTTTGCGCATGTTCAGCACACGAAACTGAATTCCATGTTCGTCGATGTGCCGCCCCATTTCGCCGCCAAGGGCATCGATCTCCCGAACAAGCTGTCCTTTGCCAAGTCCGCCGATTGCCGGGTTGCAACTCATGCGCCCTGCGGCATCCACCGACAGGGTTATGAGCAGGGTAGAAAAACCGCGGCGGGCCGAAGCAAAAGCCGCTTCGACACCTGCGTGTCCAGCTCCGACAACGACAAGGTCGTAGCTGGGCATCTTACTTTCCTACACAAAAGTTCGAGAAGATTTCCGAGAGCACCGTCTCCCCAACGCGGTCGCCGCTGAGTTCGTCCAATTCTGAGAGTGCGGCGCGTAGGCGGCTGGCCAATAAATCGGCTTCGAGTTTGGCGAGGGTGGAAGTATCCAACTCCTCGAGAATATCGAAGAGTGCGCGGAGTCGCGATTCCTGTCGACGGTTCAGGGCGGCCTCTACCTGCAAGGCCTCCGCACCTTGTTCGCCGGTGGCCATTTCAAAAAGCGCGTCGCGCAAGGACTGCAAGCCTTCTCCGCTTTTAGCAGACAAGGTGATGCTGGAAAGGGAAGTGCCCAAAGTCGGTTCCGTGAAGTCGGGGGCGTCACACTTGCTGAAGACAAGAATCGCGCGGGATGCATTCAGTTCGGCAAGGCGCTTTTGGTCATTCGCTGTAGGAGATCCTGTGCCGTCGATCAACCAAAGCGTAATCTGCGCGTCGTCCAGCAAGGACTCGCTTCGCGCAACACCTAGGCGCTCAGCCTCTTCCACGCCCTCGCGAAGGCCGGCCGTGTCGTGCAGATGAAACAGTAAACCACCGATATTCAACGTTTCCCGCAGAGTGTCGCGGGTTGTGCCTGGCGAGGCGGTCACAATGGCGCGCTCTTCATCGAGCAATGCATTGAAGAGTGAGCTTTTTCCAACGTTGGGTTCGCCGGCAATAACCACACGCAGACCTTCGCGAATTAATCGGCCTTGTTCGGCGCCGGCCAAGAGTTCATCCGCGGCCGTCCGAAGATTCGAGACGCCTTCATCCAGACGCTCACGCGATACGAAGTCGATATCCTCTTCCGAAAAATCTAGTCCGGCTTCCAGGTCGCGAAGCAGGGCGATGAGATTTTCGCGAAGTGGGGAAAGGCGCCGGCTGAGACTTCCCCCCAATTGGGAAAGGGCCAATTGCTGTTCGGCCTCGCTGCGACTGTGAATGAGTTCCGCAACCGCTTCGGCCTGCATCAGATCCATGCGCCCATTGATCGTTGCGCGATAACTGAACTCGCCGGGTTCGGCTTGCTTTACCCCTTGGGCGAAAAGCGCGCCCAAAATTCTACGCACGGTTAAGGGTCCACCGTGAACAATGAGCTCAGCGCTATCCTCGCCGGTGAAGGTGCCGGGACCGGGCATCCAAAGTGCTGTGGCCTCATCCAGGGGACGGCGGTGTTCATCCAACAGATCCACGCGATGCAGATAGCGCTCGCGCAGTGGATCGGGAGCCTTGACCACTAAAGACAACAGCGACTCGCGCGAACGCGGGCCGCTGATGCGGATGATCGCCAGGGCGCCCTCGCCAGGAGGGGTCGCCAGAGCAGCGATCGTTTCGTCGAGCGAATGCATATCTAGCGGTAACGCTTCTTCTTCGGCGGCTTGGAGCCGTCGCTGCTTTCATCCAAGCCGAGAACCGACCTGGCCAGATCGCTGGAGAAGGGCTTTTGCACCGGTCCTGTGTCTGGACTGGAAGCGTTTTCTCTGCGGCCACCGCGACCTTGGGCGCGAGCTTCGCTGCGCTCGGCGCGGCGATCCCTGCGTTCGGCCTGGGCCTCGTCCACCTCTTCCTTCGATTCCTGAATCGCAGTTTCCACGATTTCCACAGGATCGGGCTGGGCCTCCACGCGCACCTCCACGAACTCATTGTTGGGTTCGCGAACTTCCTCGTGGTTTTGCTCCTGGCGGGGCTGCGCTTCTGCGCCGGCGGCCTTGGCCTCTTCATCCTTGCGGAAGGTTTTCCGAATGCGCGTGCCGCCTTCTTCGCGATGGCGATCTCCACCGCGACCGTGACGACGCGAGCCTCCGCGACCACCACTTCGGGGCTCGCGATTTTCCTCACGCTGCTCATCGTTATTGTGGCGGGGACGCTCGTCCTTGCTTTGAGTTTCTCGCTCATCATTACGCGAGCGGCGAGGGCGATCATCCTTGCTTCGAGTTTCACGCTCATCATTACGCGAACGACGAGGACGATCATCATTGCCGCGGGCTTCCCGATTGTCATCCCGGGAACGACGCGGTCGCTCATCGCGATCCTCGCGACTTCTGCGCGGACGACGTTCGCGGCGCTTTTCCTGTCTGTCTTCCCGTGGCTGTGCCATGCTGGAAATCGATGTGGAGCGGAAGCTGGGATCGGGAACATCCTCGTAGGGAGAAACCGGCTCCCGATCATTTCGCGGCGAAGCTTCCTCGCTGTCCAGGGCCACGATCACACGCCGCCGCGAACCCTCGCCAGCGGTGTAGGTGCGAAGATCATCGCGATCGGCCAAGGCCAGATGCACAATGCGACGATCCTGCGCCGTCATGGGCTCCAGCGACAAACTCTTGCCCGACTCGAGTACCTTCTGGGCCACGGCATCGGCTTTTTCCTGGAGCGCTTCTTCGCGGCGCTCACGATAATCGCCCACTTCCAGATTTACGGCCACGGCCTGGCCCGCCTGTGAGGTGAGAATGCGCTGCACCAAATGCTTGATGGCGTCCAGTGTCTGGCCCCGGCGGCCGATGAGCAGGCCCTCGTCCTTCTTGCTGGTGATCTTCACAAAGAAGCTGTCTTCTTCGCGACGAACGTTCAGTTTGTAGTCGATGCCCAAAGGATCCAAAATTCCGCGGGTCACTTTTTCGGCGTCGAGGTCCTCGGGAAGAGGTCCCTCGCCATCGGATTTGCTCACGCGAATCTTGACCTTCTTGCTTCCCATTCCGAGAAAACCGCGCGAGCCTTCTTCCAACACTTCCACGCGCACGTCTGAACGGCGCAATCCTAATTCGCCCAGAGCTTTCTCGATGGCTTCTTGTTTTGTTTTACCACTCGTGGTGACTTGATCCATTTTGCTTACCTCATGCCGAGGGTGAGACGACTTTGCCGTCCTGGTCCTGGCCCTTGTGGATGTAATATTGCTGAACCGCGGTCAGGATGTTGTTAACCAGCCAGTACAGAACCAGCCCCGACGGCATACGGTAGAAGATGAAGGTCATGAAGAAGGGCATGATCTTGTTCATCATGGCTGCCTGCGCACCTGCCTGGCCCGGCCCGGTGCTCATTCCCATTCCCGTTCCACCCATCTTGGTCTGGAACCACATGGAAAGGCCCATGAGGATCGGCAACAGACTGATGGCGTTATTGATGAAGCCGCCCAGCACGGGAATTTCAAAGGGCAGAGTGTAGAGAACATCCATGTATGACAGGTCGTGGATCCATCCCACGAAGCCGGCGCCACGCAACTGCACAGCACTGCGCAGTACGCTGAAGAGCGCGAAGAAAACCGGCATCTGCAGAAGCAGCGGCAAACAACCGCCCAGGGGATTCACCCCGTGCTCCTTGTAAAGCTTCATGGTTTCTTCGTTGAGCTTCTGCTTGTTGTCCTTGTACTTGGCCTGAAGTTTCTGCAGCTCCGGCTGGATGCTCTGCATGTCTTTCATGGACTTGAAGCTCTTGTGGCTCAGGCGATAGAAAAGCACCTTCGTGAAAATCGACAACAGGATGATCACGACGCCATAGTTGGGAATGAAGTTGTAGAGCCAAAGCATCAGCCACTTGATTCCCACGGAGATGGGTCGAATCCAAATCCAACCCAGATCCTGCACGTTTTCCAAACCGCGCTCGTAACCCTGCAAGGTTTCTCGAATGATGGGGCCCGCGTAAATCTGGAAGGTCTCGTCGATGTTCGTACGGCCGCCGCGCAGGGGGAATTCTGCGCCGAAGCCCAGGTACTCGCTTTCCTTGTTGCCCGATAGAATGGCGCTACCCAGAAGCGGCGCCTCAGGAATCATGGCAAGGGTGAAGTACTTGTTCTTGATGGCCGCCCACTGAACGGTTCCTTCGGGCGAGTTAACCGTGTCGCCGTTCTTGAAACTGCCCAGGCCCTTTTTCTCAACACTGTCGCCGAGCTTGAAGAAGTTCTTGAAGGATCCAACATCGTCCTTGCGATTCTTCTCCGTGGACAGGATGCCCTGCTCCATGCCCAGGCCATAACTTCCCACACCTGCCAAGGCACCTCCGAGGCTACCGGAAACGCGCAGTTCCAGTTGATAGCTGTCGGGATGGAAGGTGTAGGTTTTGGTGAGATCGCCGCCGTTTCCATCAGAGAAACGGAAGCTGATGGACTGGTCGGTCGAAATCTGCAGAAGGTTTTGTCCCGAAGATAGGTCGCAGGCAAAATGCCAGTTGCCGCTGTCCAACTGCTCGCTGCCTCGAATCAGTTCGAGGTTCAGAAGGCCCGAGCCCGGATGGGGGTCGCCGGAGGCCACAAGCTGAACCACACCGTCAATGTCGCCAGCTTCATCGTACCCGTCGAACTGGGTCAGCTCGATACCGGTAATGAGCGCTCCACGCGAATCCAGGTAGTAGCGCGCCAGCGAGGTCTCCACGATGATTTCGCGGCGAGGTGTCGCAGCGGTATCGATATCGGAGATGGGCGACGCGGGTATTACCGGCGGGGGCGTATCACTCGGGACTCGAGACTGGGGGCTGGAGACTGGAGACTCCTCCACCTGTTCGGTGGGGGATTCGGTAGGTGTCTCCGCGGGGTCGGGTCCGAACTTGGACAGCCACGCGTAGTAACCAATCAGTAGTATGAAGATCAGCCCGAAGGCGATCTTTGTTTGTCGATCCATTCAGTCCTCGCGCCGATCCAGGCAGGTAAACCTATTCCGGTTTTTCGGGCACAGGATCGTGCCCACCCGGGTGGAACGGATGGCAGCGAAGGACACGTTTGATGGAAAGCCAAAAGCCCCGGAAGAACCCATGCCGGTGCACCGCTTCCTCCGCATAGGCGGAGCAGCTTGGATGGTACCGGCAGGTATCGGGCAAGAACGGTGAAATCAACCTGCGATAAGCACTGATAAGCATCAGCAAAAGCTTCGCGGCCATTTTCCTTCTCTCTTAGCTCTAGGCTAAGGATCCGATATCAGGTTCAGACGGGTCAGCAGATTCGTGAGTTCTCCGATAACCGGAGAAAGCTTCTGGTCTCTCAACGTTGCGCGCGCCACGAGCACATAAGCTCCGGGCTTCTCCAAACGAAGTGCGCAACTTCGAAACGCCTCCCTCAGTAACCTCTTGGCGCGGTTCCTCTGAACCGCGTTCCCAACTTTCCGGCTCGCCACGACGGCAAACGAAAAACAAGTTTCGTGCTCTTGGAAAATTAGAACGAGCTGTTTGCCCGCAGCTTTCCGGCCGGTGCGGTAATGGGACTGGAAATCCCCAGAGGGGACCTTTTTAAATCGGCGCTGGGAGCTATGTGGGCCACCCATAGGATTTCCATGCGTACTAATTAGACTGACAGCCGTTTGCGGCCCTTGGCGCGACGGGCGTTTAACACAGCTCGTCCGGCCTTGGTGCTCATGCGCTTGCGGAAGCCGTGCTTGCGTTTGCGCTTGAGATTGCTGGGCTGGAAGGTCCTCTTCAAAGCTAACCTCCTTATTTGAGAGTCACTTAAGCTAGATGTTCCCTTCCCCAAAGTCAAGCACCCATCTTAATTTTCCACAATTTCATGCCAATCAGCATAAATAGGGCTTACTTTGAGTATTATTCACCGGCCTAACATTATCAAAACAGATGGGTTAGAACATTTTTCCACATTTTTTTGCTTTGCTCTTGAAAGGCCCCCTCCCCTGTGTTAGCTTCGCTTTCCCTTGACGCAAGGGGACTTCGAGGCCTCGAAGCTTCACTCAAATTCCCATAGACGCAATGTATCTGTGACCGAAGGGGCAATTCCCTCTGTGGATAACCATGCCCATAACTGTGGGATAAGTGAATTAAGTTGTTGATATTTGGTTGATTAGCGAGTTTTCCACATTTGTGAAGCTTTTGGGGAGGTTTCATCCTTGTCCGCAAAGGAAAAGGAGAACCAGGGAGTCTGGTCTCAAATAACGAAAATCATGCGAGATTTCGTACCGAGCCCGGCCTACGAGACCTGGATCGCCCCCACGCGAATGGTTCGCTATGATGGCGAGCGCATGACCATCGAGGGGCCCAACCAGTTTTTCATCGATTGGCTGACCCAGCATCATCTGGGCACCCTACGCGATGCCGGTGAAAAGGTTCTGGGATTCCGTCCCGGTATCGAACTCACCTATCGACCCAGCGATGGGCGCACGCCCTTCGACCCTTCGGGTCGCCGGCAGAATTTCCTGAGGCGTTATACCCACGATCCGCGGGCCAACAAGATGCTCAATGGCCGCTACACCTTCGAGGAATTCATCGTGGGGGCCAGTAATCGTATGGCTCACGCGGCCTCGCTGGCCGTGGCCGAGAACCCGGCCCGGGTCTACAACCCACTTTTCATCTATGGGGGCGTGGGACTGGGCAAGACGCATCTGGCTCAGGCCATCGGGCATTTCGTGCTGGGAAGCAAGCGCAAGGCGCGGGTCTTCTACAGTTCCAGCGAAACCTTCATGAACGAACTGATTTTCGCCATCAGACAGGGCAAAAATCTCGAATTCAAGAACAAGTACCGGAATATGGACCTGCTCATCATCGATGACATCCAGTTCTTGGCTGGCCGCGAGAGCACGCAGGAGGAATTCTTCCACACCTTCAACGCGCTCTACGACAACAACAAGCAGATCGTGGTCACCAGCGACCGGCCGCCCAAGGAGATCAAAGACCTGGAAGAGCGGCTTATCAGCCGATTCGAGTGGGGTTTGATCACCGATATTCAGAAACCCGACATCGAAACACGCCTGGCCATCCTGAAGAACAAGGCGGCCAAGGATAATCTGCCCATTCCCGAAGACGTGCTCATGCTAATAGCGGAAAACGTGAGCAGCAGTATTCGGGAGCTGGAAGGCAGCCTGATTCGACTTTTGGCCTTCGCCAATCTCACCGGCGGAGAGATCAATACGAATTTGGCAAAGGAATCGCTGCGAGATTTCATGGGAAACAGCCGGCGAAGCTCCTCGGTGGCGGATATTCAGAAGGCCGTGGCCGAAATGTTCGAAATTAGCGTGGAACTGATGAAGTCCGAAAAGCGCAGCAGCAGGGTGGTGCTGCCGCGGCAGGTGGCCATCTATCTCAGCCGGCAGCTCACCGACAAGAGCCTGGTCGAGGTGGGAAGGCTATTCGGCGGGCGCGATCACACCACGGTGATGCACGCCTGCAAGAAGATAGAGCGGCTCATCACCGAGAAGCCGGACCTGGAGCGGCAGGTAACCGAGATTCGGCAGAAGTTTAGTTTGGTACAGGTTTGAAGCTTTCCACAGGATGTGTGTAAATCTCGTGGAAAGAGTGAAGTGAAGCGAAAATGTCGATGGCCGGTGGAAAAGAGAGTCGATTATCCACCAGGTTTCCACAGAGAAGGAGAGGCTGTGAATTGCGTATACAGCCTGCAAAAACAGGGTCTTGAACATTTCCCGCGCAAGTCTTACACATTGTGCACAGACCCTACTGCTACTGCTCTTTCTCTAAATAAAAAGAAGAAGACAGGTCCGACGGTGTTGGTAACTCGCGGACCAGGAGGTAAGGCGTGAAGATTTCCCTGTCCCAGCCTGAACTGAATCGCATCGCCTCACTGGCGGGAAACGTGGTTCCAGGAAAGTCCACTCTTCCCATTTTGTCCTCCATGTTGCTGGAGGCATCGGAAGGATTCATTTCCCTTTCGGCCACGGACCTGGATCTTTCCATCACGCTCAGCTCTGAAGCCGACGTGCAGGCTCCCGGCAAGGTTGCGATACCCGCCAAGAAGTTCTCGGAGATCGTGCGCAAGCTGGACTCGGTGGATGTGGTCCTCGAACTCAAGGGCGAAAGTCTGAACGTGGATTGCGGCAAGAGTCACTTCGTGATTCCTGTGCAGGACTCGTCCGACTTTCCCAGCCTTCCCGATGCAAAAGGTTTCGAAGCCTTTCCCGCGCCGGCGAGTTTGTTCAAGGACATGATCCGCCGCACCCGCTACGCCGCGAGCACTGACCTGGCGCGTCCTTCCATGAACGGGGTCTTCCTGGAAATCGCCAAGGATCGTGTGAGCATGGTGGCCACCGATGGGCATCGTCTGGCTTCCATCGCGCGCAAGGAGACCATGGCCGTGAGCGAGAAGCTCGAAGCCATTCTTCCCAGCAAGGCGCTCGATCAATTGCTGCGACTTTTGCCCGAAGACAGCGACATCCAGCTGGGCTTCACCGAGAAGCAGGCCTTTTTCCAGATGGAGGGTGTCACCCTCTTCACGCGTCTGATAGATGGACCCTTCCCGAATTACAAGCAGGTCATTCCGGCCAGCAACGACAAGGAAATGGAAGTGGACACGGGCAGCATGCTGATTGCCACCGACCGTGTTTCCACGCTGGCGACCAACCTGAGCACCAAGCAGATCAAGCTGTCCATCGCCGACAATAAAGTGGGCCTGGAAGTTGCCAGTCCCGACTATGGCAAGGCCTACGAGGAAGTGGAAAGCGACTTCCAGGGCGAGAGCATGAACATTGGCTACAACGCCGTGTATCTACTCGACGCCCTCAAGAACATCGGATCGGAACGCGTGCGTTTCCGTCTGGATCGTCCCGACAATGCGGGCATCCTTGAACCGGCCGACGGTGGCGAGGGCGAAGAATATTTCTGTCTGCTCATGCCGCTCAAGCTGAGCGAGTAGGGACGGCGCGCCGTGATCTTCCGGCGCCTGCGGGCGGAGGGTTTTCGTAACCTGGCTCCGCTGGAGATCGAACCGCATCCCGAGATCAATTGGATCCACGGGGACAATGGGCAGGGGAAGACCAACCTGCTCGAGTCGCTTCTTTATCCCGTGACCGGCCGCAGTCATCGCCGCGCACGCGATGAAGAGGCTCTGGGTTTCGAGGCCGAGTTTTTCTTCCTGGCCGCAGTTCTGGAAGATGACACCGGCGAGTCTTTCGAACTCACGGCGGCCTGGTCCCGTGAAGAAGGCAAACGGCTCAAACGCGACGGCCAGGAACTCATGAAGCTGGCCGAACTCATGAGCCTCGTAGGCACTGTGGTCTTCGGACCGCGCGATGTGGAGTTGGTGGGAGGCCTGCCAGAACTCAGACGCCGCTTCCTCGATTACACCTTGTCCAAGATCGATCCGAACTACCTGCGCGACCTGCTTTCCTACAAACGGGTGCTTCGCCAGAGAAATAGTCTGCTGCGCGCGGGAGGCTCAGCCCGCGAACTCGAGGCCTGGACGACCCAACTAGTGGAATTCGGAGCGAAAATTCATCTGGAACGGGTTCGCCATCTCGAGGTGCTCGCCCGCCATGCCGGCAGCTACTACCAGGAAATGAGCGGCGAGGACGGACCCTTTCATTTGACTTATAGATCTTCGATTTCGGGGAATGATGAGGCCTCGGCCCAGGCCTCCTTCCAGGCTTCGCTGGAAGACCTGGCCTTCTCTGAGTCGTTGAAAAGAAACACGTTAGCAGGTCCTCATAGGGACGATATGCGCATTGACATAAACGGTCGAAATGCCCGAAAATACGCATCACAGGGGCAGAAGCGCTCGGTGGCCATCGCCCTGAAACTGGCCCAGGCCGAACTCCTGGATCAGCTCAGGCGAGACCGACCCGTGGTGGTCCTGGACGATGTGTTTAGCGAGCTGGATCCGGGTCGCCGTGAACGCCTCTGTGCCCTTGTGGGACGGCAATATCAGACCTTTCTTGCTACCCCCAGGCCGGATAGCGCGCTCGCCGGGCTCTTTCCCGCATCGCGTGTGTTTACGGTTCAGGCCGGCCGCGTAGAGCAGTCTGTCTAGAGTGAGGATCCCTTGAGCGCAAAACCCGATGCGAAAAAGGAAGAGGCCTTCGTGCCCGTTGGTGACGTCCTTGCGGGGGTCATGCGGGGGATGGGTCTGGAGAAGCGTCTTCAAGAACGTCGAGTAGTTGAAGGATGGGCTGAATTGGCGGGCCCCGATATCGCTCGATTCAGCCAGGCACTGCGCGTGGTCAGGGGAATCCTCTACCTGAAAGTGCAGAGCGCCGCGTGGGCTCAGGAACTTCAATTCCTCAAGCCTCAAATTATAGAGCGTGTGAACGAACATTTCGGTTCGGGATTGGTAACGGATATCAGGATTACGGGGCGATAGGCCCGGGAAGATCAAGGCACCATGGCAGCACAGGAATACGGAGCTCAGAATATTCAAGTCCTTAAGGGGCTTGAAGCCGTACGCAAGCGTCCCGCGATGTACATCGGCGGCACGGGTCCCGACGGATTACACCATCTTGTTTACGAAGTTGTGGACAACTCCGTGGACGAAGCCATGGCGGGCGTCTGCGATCAGATCCTCGTTGAGATACTCGACGACGGATCGGTGAAGGTGACCGACAACGGTCGCGGCATTCCCGTGGACATGCACGAGGGCGAAGGTAAGAACAGCCTTGAAGTGGTCATGACCACCCTGCACGCCGGTGGAAAATTCGACAGTGATAGTTACAAGGTTTCAGGCGGACTGCATGGCGTGGGCGTGAGTGTGGTGAATGCCCTTTCCATTTACACCAGCGCAACGGTGAAGCGCGAGGGTCAGTCCTTCTTCCAGGAATACAAGCGCGGCGTCCCCCAGGGCGACGTGCGCGTCCTCTCTGCGGGGGAATCCGTTGAGGAGTCGGGCACGACCATCCAGTTCAAACCCGATCCCGATATTTTCGATACCGTGGAGTTCGACTTCACGGTGCTCGGTCGCCGTCTGCGCGAATTGGCCTTTTTGAACAAAGGCCTGAAGATCATTCTCTTCGATGAACGAACCAGCGAGCAAAAAGAATACCTGTACGAAGGTGGCATCGTTGAATTCGTGCAGTTCATGAACCAGGGCAAGCACCCTTTGCATGAAGAACCCTTCTATCTCCTTGCCAGTCGCGACGGCGTCATGGTGGAAGTGGCCATCCAGTACAACGAAGGCTACAACTACAATGTACTGAGTTTCGCCAATAACATTCATACCCTGGAAGGCGGCACACACCTTGCCGGTTTCCGTGCGGCGATTACGCGCAACTTGAACAACTTTGTTCAGAGTCACAGTAAGAATGGAAAGAACGGGAAGACCGGCACAAATCTGAGTGGCGATGATGTGCGCGAAGGACTCACTGCGGTGGTGAGCGTGCGCATACCCGAACCTCAGTTCGAGGGACAGACCAAGTCGAAGCTGGGCAACAGTGAAGTGCGCGGCATCGTGGAAGGTTTGTTGGGCGGCAAGTTCAGCGAATGGCTGGAAGAAAGCCCCGTGCCCGCCAAGGCCATTACCGACAAATGTGTATCCACCGCACGCACTCGCGAAGCCATGCGCAAGGCGCGCGATATGGCCCGGCGCAAAAGCGCCCTGGACAGCGGATCCTTGCCGGGCAAGCTCGCCGACTGCAGTGAGCGTGATCCCGAGAAAACAGAACTCTACCTGGTTGAAGGAGACAGCGCCGGCGGCAGCGCCAAGCAGGGCCGCGATCGTGGCTTCCAAGCCATCCTCGCACTCAAGGGTAAGCCCTTGAATGTGGAGAAGGCTGCGGCCAACAAGGTGTTTTCCAACGAGGAAATTCGCACGATCATCTCGGCCATCGGCACGAGTATCGATGCGGAATTCAACATGGAGAAAAAGCGCTACGGCAAGATCATCATCATGACCGATGCCGACGTGGACGGTGCGCACATCCGCACGCTGCTGCTCACCTTCTTCTTCCGGAAGATGCCGCAGCTTTTGGAGGCGGGGCTTGTCTACATTGCGCAGCCGCCGCTCTATCGCCTGAAGAAGGGCAAGGTAGAGGTTTACGTTTACGGCGAGGAAGATCTCGAGGGCAAGATGGCCCAGATGGGCGGATCCTCGAAACAGGTTTACATGCAGCGTTACAAGGGTCTGGGTGAAATGAATCCGGAGCAGCTCTGGGAAACTACCATGGACCCCGCCAACCGCAACCTGCTTCAGGTGCGCTTGGATGACGCAGTGGAAGCCGACCGAATCTTCACCATCCTGATGGGTGATGAGGTTGAGAGCCGTCGGCTGTTCATCGAAATGCACGCGGACAGTGTTCAAGATTTGGATGTGTAACTAGCTACCAGCCGCCAGCTGCCAGCCGCCAGCATGAATAGAGTTCTGGCTGGAGGCCGGAAGCTGGTAGCAGGAAGCTTCTTGAAGGGATTCCATGGCCACCGGCGAACAGATTTTTCCCATAGACATCGAACAGGAGATGAAACGCTCCTATCTGGCCTACTCGATGTCGGTCAACATTTCGCGCGCCATTCCCGATGCACGCGACGGACTGAAACCCGTGCAGCGCCGTATCCTCACGGCTATGAATGACCTGGGTCTCAGGCCCGGGCGTCCGTACAGGAAGAGCGCGAAGATTACGGGTGACACCACGGGTAACTATCACCCGCATGGAACCACGGCCGTATATGACACCATGGTTCGCATGGCTCAGGATTTCTCGCTGCGATATCCGCTTGTCGACGGGCAGGGAAACTTCGGTAGTGTAGATGGCGACTCCGCAGCGGCGGAACGTTACACCGAAGCGCGCATGACCCAGGTTGCCGCCGACATGTTGCAGGACCTGGACAAGGAAACGGTGGACTTCGTTCCCAATTATGACGAAAGCCGCCAGATGCCCTCGGTCCTGCCGGGTCTCGTGCCCAACATGCTGATGAACGGCAGCACGGGTATCGGCGTGGGGATGGCCACGAACATTCCGCCGCATAACCTCACCGAAATCGTCGACGCCATGCTCGCCTATATGGACGAGCCCGAAATCAGCGTGTCCGAGTTGATGACCTTCATCAAGGGTCCCGACTTCCCCACAGGCAGTATCATCTTTGGCACCGAGGGAATTCGTCGCGCATTCGAAACCGGCCGTGGCCGCATTCTCGTGCGTGGCCGCGCGGAAATCGAACCCGAAGTCAAGGGTGGCCGCGACTGGATCATCATCACAGAGATTCCCTATCAGGTGAATAAGTCCACCATGATCGAGAAGATCGCCGAACTGGTGAAGGATGGGAAGATCACGGGCATTCGCGACATTCGCGACGAGTCCGATCGCACGGGCATGCGCGTGGTCATCGAGCTCAAGAAAGACGCGCAGGGCCAGGTGATTCTCAACCAGCTCTACAAGATGACTCAGCTGCAGCAGTCTTTCAGCGCCAACATGCTCGCCCTGGTGAAGGGCCAGCCCAAGCAGTGCAATCTCAAAGACATGATGGACGCCTTCCTCGAGCACCGGGAAGACGTGATCGTGCGTCGCACGAAGTTCGAATTGAAGAAGGCCGAAGATCGCGCGCACATCGTGCAGGGTCTTCTGATTGCCGTCGGCAACATCGACGAGGTCGTGAGGATCATCAAGGGCAGCGCCGACACCGACGAGGCCCGCGCCTCGCTCATGGCCGCCTTCACTTTGAGTGAACTGCAGGCACAGGCCATTCTCGACATGCGCCTGGCGCGGCTCACCGGTCTGGAACGTGAGAAGCTTGAGGCCGAGTTCAAAGAGCTGCAGGAAACCATCGCGCGACTCAAGGCGATTCTCGCCGATCGCAACATGGTGCTGAACATCATCCGCGAAGATCTGGCCGGCCTGAAGGATCGCTACTCCGAGCCTCGACGCACGGAGATCGCGCCGGGTCTGGACGACTTCGAGGCGGAAGATTTGATCGCCGACGAACAGATGGCCATCACGATCACGCAAGAAGGCTATGTGAAGCGCACGCCGCTTGACACCTATCGTCGTCAGCGACGTGGCGGTCGCGGCGTAGCCGGCATGAAATCCAAGGAAGAGGATTTCGTGGTGCAGGTTCGCGTGGCCTCGACGGTGGATCCCATTCTCGTATTCACCAATATGGGACGCGTTCACCAGCTCAAGGTCTGGGAGCTTCCCGCCGGTAGTCGTACCGCACGTGGCAAGGCCTTCGTGAACCTGCTCGGCCTGCAATCGGGCGAGAAGGCGGCGGCCGTGGTCACGGTGAAGGACTTCATGGAGCCCGATCAATTCGTGGTCATGGCCACGGCTTCGGGACAGGTGAAGCGCACGCCATTGTCCGACTTTGCCAGGCGTCGTCGCGGCGGTGTGGTGGCCCAGGGAATGAAGGAAGGCGACACGCTGATCAGCGCCGCCATCGTCGGACCCGAAGAAGACATTCTTCTGGCCAAGTCCGGCGGCCGAAGCATTCGCTTCTCGGTGGATGAAATTCGTCCCATGGGACGCAGCGCGCGCGGCGTTCGCGGCGTAACCATTCGCGGCGAAGAAGAAGTGGTGGCCATGGTGGTGCTCAGCGGCGAATCGGCCCTGCTCACCGTAACGGAAAATGGTTACGGTAAGCGCACCAATCTTGAAGATTATCCCGTGAAGGGTCGCGGCGGTTTGGGCATCATCGATATCAAGACTACCGAGCGCAATGGCAAGGTTGTCACCACCTTACCCGTGCATCTGGAAGATGAAATCATCCTGATTACGCGAGGTGGAATTTTGATTCGCCAGGGCGTTGAGGGTATATCTCAGATCGGGCGAAACACTGCCGGTGTGAAAATGGTACAGTTGGACGAGGGTGATGGGGTGGTTTCCGTTGCCCTGATCTCCGCAAGTGAAAACGGAGAGAACGGCGACGAAACCGCCTAAGGAGACCGATGCGCGACGAAAGCACGGGAAATATCAAGGCGGGTGTCAGTGAAGCCACGGTGCGCAGGCTGTCCAACTACTTTCGCATTTTGGGAGATGTCGAAGGAGAGGGCGAAGAGACCATCTCCAGCGAACGACTCGCGCAGCGCTGCGGCATTACCAGTGCGCAGGTGCGCAAAGATTTTTCCAGCTTCGGCAGCTTCGGCCGCAGAGGACTGGGATACAACGTTGATCATTTGCGGGGGAGCATCGGGAAGATTCTCGGTATCGACCGCAGTTGGAAAGTTGTGCTGGTGGGGGCGGGCAATCTTGGCCACGCCCTGTTTCAGTATGAGGAATTCCACCGACAGGGCTTTCACATTTGTGCTATCTTCGATCATAATCTCGCCAAGGTGGGCAAGGATTGGGAAGGCGTGAGCGTCCATAGTATGGACCGGTTGGGTGAAATTGTACGTGACACCGGAGCACGAATAGGTGTCGTTACAGTACCGGCCAAAGCGGGGCAGGAGGTGGCGGACCAGTTGGTCGCTGCGGGCGTTGAAGGTATTCTCAACTTCTCTCCGGCGAAGCTGAACGTGCCCGAGCCTGTTTATATCAGGAACGTCAATCTGGCGATCGCGTTGGAGAGTCTAAGCTACTCGCTGACAAAGCATAAGAAGCTGAAGCTTTTCTAGCGGTCGATGGAGAAGAACCCTTAGCAGGGAGAGGATCATGAAAAGAACCGTCATCATGCTGGCTGCGCTGGCACTCATCGCTGGCATCGCGTTCACGGCTGCGGCCGAGGGCAACAGCTACATGGGCGTCAAGAAATGCAAGATGTGCCATAAGAAACCTGAGGCCGGCGAGCAGTTCAAGCTCTGGTCGGAAGGTGTTCACGCGGGTGCTTTTGCAACGCTGGCCAACGAAGAATCAGCGAAGATTGCCGCTGAAATGGGAATCGGAAATCCGCAGGAAGCGGACGAATGCCTGAAGTGCCATGTCACCGGACACGGTGAAGGCGACCTGGCTCTGAAAATCCTGCCAGAAAACGGTGTGGGATGCGAGTCCTGCCACGGTGCCGGTAGTGCCTATTACAAGAAGGCCGACATGAAAGCCATCTTCGCCGGTGAAGTGGACGGCACGACCCTCGGCTTGACCAAGATCACCGCTGAGACCTGCACGGCATGCCACAACGAAGAGAGCCCCACTTACAAGGAGTTCGACTACGAAGTGCGCGTGAAGGAAATTGCGCACCCGGTTCCGGCAGCGGAGTAGCTACTAGCCGCCAAGCATCTGCAAGTAAAACCCCGTCCGAATGGGCGGGGTTTTTTTGTACACGCGTTTAGGCTCTAGCGGATCTTCAAGAGCACCTTACCCGTCTGTGCGCGTTCGGCGATGGCGCGATGGGCGTCGGCGACTTCGTTCATTGGCAAGGTGCGATCGATGACGGCCTGGAAGGTGCCATCTGAAGCGAGGCGCAAGATCTCGGGAAGTGTGTCGCGTCGGCCCATGGTGCTGCCGAGTATGGAAAGGTTCTTGAAAAAGATGGGGCGAAGGTCAGCCGTGATTTCCGCGCCGCTGGTTGCGCCGCAGGTGACGATGCGTCCGCCGCCGGCCAAGCTGCGCAGACTGCCCGCGAAAGTGGCCGCGCCCGTGTGCTCTACGACAATTTCTACGCCGCGCTTCTCGGTGATGCGCCGCACCTCTTTCGCGAAGTCCTCGTCGATGTAGTTGATGGTTTCATGCGCACCCAGTTCGCGCGCTTTTTCGAGTTTGCCTTCGCTGCCCGCCGTGGCGATGACGCGCGCGCCGAAGTGTCGAGCAATTTGAATGGACGCGCTGCCCACGCCGCTGCCCGCCGCGTGTACGAGCACGGTGTCGCCTTCGCGAATGCGCGCCTTGGCCACCAGCATTTCCCACGCGGTGAGGAAAACCAGGGGAATGGCCGCAGCCGCTTCGAGAGAGAGCCCTTCGGGAATCTTGAGCGCGTTGGTTGCTGGCAAGACGAAGTACTCGCACTGACATCCGTCGGTGGATTCACCATAGATGCCGTATCGTCGGCAGCTGTGATCGTTCCCTTCGAGGCAGGCGGAACATTCGCCGCAGGAGTAGCCGGGCGCGATGGCGATGCGTTCGCCGATCTCGAAGCCTTCTACACCTTCCCCGATCTCGACGATGAGTCCCGAGCCGTCAGAACCTGGCGTGATGGGCAGCGGAAACTTGTGGCCGGGCACGCCGCGGCGGACCCAGGTATCCAGGTGGTTCAGCGCGGAGAAGTGCATCTCTAGCAGGATTTCGCCTGCGCCGGGCGATGGGCGCGGGATGTCTTCGACGCGGAGGGCATCGTAGTCGCCGTGGCTGTGAATGCGGATGGATTTCATGAAGGCTCCTTTATTTGACAATCAATACTCCAAACCGCGTTACTTGAAAAGGACCTGTACACGTGTACAGAGACATATTGATAATGATATACTCGTGCGCAAAAGAGGGGGGGAGGATTATGAGATTAAAGCTTGTCGCACTATTCATGGCACTATGCTCCGCCGCCTTCGCCGACGCCCCCGAAAATCCACCGTCAAATATGTCCGAAGTGCACAGCTGGGCCTACCAACTGCAGGACATCTCTATCAGCGAAATCCTGGCCAACGAGACCTTCGACTTCATCGTCATGGACTATTCTTCCAACGGTGGCGAATCCGGCGAATGGACCGCCGGCGACATCCATGGCATCAAGGACAGCAACAAGCTGCCGGTAGCCTATATCTCCATCGGCGAGGCCGAGAACTACCGCTTCTATTGGGACCCCGTCTGGGAAACCAACCCACCGGCGTGGCTCGGTCCCGAGAACCCCGACTGGCCGGGCAACTTCAAGGTGCGCTTCTGGCATCCCGAATGGCAGGCGATCATCTTTGAGTGGCTCGACCGCATCGCCCTGCAGGGTTTCGGTGGCGTCTACATGGACATCATCGACGCCTACTACTATTGGAGCGAAGAGAATCCCGAGAACCCGCAGGCCGATGCTGACATGGCCGAGTTCGTCATCGACATTCACGACTACCTTGATGGCACGGACATGGTGGTCATCCCGCAAAACGGCGAGTACATCGTCGTGGAAGATGATGTGGCGGGCCTGCTCGCTTTGCAGTACTACGCGGCCATCGATGCCATCGGCGTGGAAGACGTTTTCTACTACGGCGATCTCGACGAAGACAATCCGCACAACCCCGACCTGGGGCGCCTGGCCATGCTCGCCGAGTATCGCGCCCGTGACAAAGCGGTGCTGTCCATCGAATACCTCACCCAACCCGCGACCATCGAGGCCTACGTGGCCGAAGCCGAAAGCCATGGCTTCATTCCCTACGCCAGCGTGCGCGCCCTCAATGTTCTACACGATGGCCTCGGCACCGGCGCAGACGTTCTTCCGCCCCGCCCAAAAGTATTCCTAACGCACACCTGGCCGAACCCGGCCAACCCGAAGGCGCACTTCACGCTTTACCTTGAGCATGCAGTCGACCTGCGACTCGAAGTGTTCACGCCGGGCGGCCGTCGCGTGGAAACTTTGCACGCGAGCCCCATGGCCGCAGGTGAGTATCCCATGAGCTGGAATGCCGATGGCCACCCCAGCGGTCTCTACTTGATTCGCGCACACTCGGCGGAGTACACCTATATGCGCAAGGCACTCATACTCAAGTAGGCACAGCATGGATATTTGGAAGTACTTCGATGTAACCCATCGCAAACATGTGGTCTGCAACCCGTCCAGCGAAGCGAAGCTCACGAAGCTGGTGGAGCTTCTCAAGCTTCCTCGTGGAGCGCGGGTGGTGGACATCGCCTGCGGAAAAGCGGAGTTCCTCATTCGCATGACCGAGCGCTACGATGTGAATGGTGTGGGCGTCGATATCTCGCCCTTCTTCATCGCCCAGGCGAAAGAGAATTGCCTCGCTCGCGTGCCCAACGCGAAGCTGACACTTTTGGAAATAAACGGCGCGGATTACAAACCCGATGAGCCGGCCTCATTGCAGGCCGCATCATGTCTCGGTGCCAGCTGGATCTGGCAGGGCCACGAAGGAACTCTCAAGGCCCTCATCGACATGGTCGAACCCGGCGGATGGGTCATCACCGGCGAGCCTTACTGGCTCATCGATCCACCGGCGGAATACTTGGCAAGCATGGAAGCGTCCAAGGAAGATTTTGGAACGCATCGTTCCAATGTGGAAGTGGCAGAAAAACTCGGCCTCCAACTCGCCTACACCATTGTTAGCAGCCCAGACGACTGGGACGAATACGAAGGCCTCCAGTGGTATGCCGCCAACGAGTACGCCCGCGAAAATCCCGATGACCCCGACCTGTCGGAAATTCAGGCGGGTGTGGAGAAAAGCCGCATGGAGTACATCCGGTGGGGGCGCGAAACGTTTAACTGGGCCATCTATCTGTTCCGAAAAGGTGGAACGGCGTGAGCCGTCTACCGAAGTCTTTGGCCAAACAGATTCGCGGCCACCCCATCGCCGCCTTCTTTGCCATTGCCATCGGGATCAGCTTCCTGCTCTTGTTTCCGGCGCTGCGATTGCCGCAAAGCAACCTTGCGAGCCAACTGATTAGCTTCTACCTGGCGCGCCTGGGAATCTATAGTCCGGTCATCGCGGGCATGGTGGTGTCCTACTTCCTGAACACGACTCGCGGGGTTCGGCCCTTTCGCCAACGCTTTCTGATTTTCCTGCCCACTTGGATTCTCGCTCTCGCCGCCCATACTGCGGATATGTCTGTGACCGCGCCTGAGGGTGTGGGTCTTGCGGCCATGGCGGTCTTGTCCATGCCCGTCGCCCTGCTTCCCGCCTTTGTGCTTACCTCTTCCATCTCGAGAGTGGGCGGCATCCGAAACATGCTGCACACCTTGACCCGTCCGCGTGGGCATATCGTCTACTACCTTTTCGCACTGCTCGCTTTTCCCTTAACTCACTACGCGGGCATGGTTCTCGACAATGCCATGAACGGCGAAAGCTTGTTTCCCGCCCTTGCCGTAAATGGGCGATTGGCAACAACCCTAATCGCCACCTTCGCCGGCGTGTTTTTCTTTTCGGGAGGCATCAACGAAGAGTCGGGCTGGCGCGGCTTCGCCCAGAAGCACCTTCAGGGCAAGTTCAGCCCGCTCAGCGCGAACCTCTTGCTCTGGGTCGGCCTCGTTGTCTGGCACATTCCCAACGACCTGCTGCAATATCAAGATGGAGGATATGTCCTCATTCGCCTGGGGCTTTACCCCTTCATCACCATCTTGTTCGGTTGGGTTTACAACCGAACAGGTGGATGCATTTTGGCGCCGGCGATTTTTCACGCATCCATGAACACCATGAACCCACTGGGTGATGTGTTGCCCATGACTACTGCCGGGAACTACCTGCTGCTTGCTTTGGCGGTTCTGGTTTTGCTCACCGATCGCATGTGGCGAAAGCTTCCAGAAGATCATCCGGCGGTTTATCGAGAAGCTCCATGAGCTACACACTCAAGACCGGCTACTGGGATGACCCTGTAGCCAAGGCGACCTTCAAGCAATTCGTCATCGACATCTTCGGCCTGGACTTTGCCGCTTGGGATAAAACTGGCTTCTGGGACGACGCCTTCACCGCATTCAGCTACTTCGACGGCGAGGAAATGGTCGCCAGCATCTGCCTCTATCTTTTGCCCGCGATCATCGAAGGACGCGACACCAGTCTGGCGCAAATTTCAACGGTAGGAACACGCGCCGACCTTCGCGGCCGAGGCTTGAACCGCCAGCTCACCGATATCGCAATGGATTGGGCCAAGGGCAAACATGAAGGCGTCTTTCTTTTTTCCGACGAAGAGGCGACACCCTTCTACGAGAAAATCGGGTTCACGCCACAGGATGAATTCATCGAGGTCATCGATGCCGCCAGCGTCACTACGTGCGAAGGCGCCACCAAACTCGACACCCAAAAGCACTTGGCAAAAATTCACGCCTACGCGAAAAAGCGCGCGCCCATATCGAACAAGCTCAGCATTGGCAACGATAAGCTCACCATGTTTCACATGCTCTACTTCCTGCGAGATATGATCTATGAAATTCCCGAGCTGGATTGCCTTGTGGCCTGCAAACGAAGCGAAGGTCGCCTCAAGATCTTCGACATCTTGAGCGAGAGGGTTCCCAGCTGGAGCGAACTCCATCCATTTCTTACGGGCCCCGACGACAAGGAAGTGGAATTCCACTTCCACACCGACAAGCTGGGCCTCGACGAAGTGCGGCAGATTCCCCTTAAGGGCAACCTGCCCTATGTGTGGAAAGTATTTCCCGTGAAAACGCCGGTATTTCCATTTACCAGCCGCGCATGAGTAAGCAGCGTTCTAGCGTTGTCATCGGCGGGCGATCGCGCTAATACTCTTTGCGGACCCCGATCACCGGCAAAATGAATTGAGAGGAGACGGCATGAAGAAGCGCGAGATGAATCGTCGTGATTTTATCAAGTGGGGAAGTAGCCTGGCGGCCCTGGGCATTGCCGGCGCCGTGTTACCCGGCTGTGGCGGATCGAAAGACCCCTGCAGCGATCTGACCGGCCTTACTGAAGAGGATAAACTCACGCGTGTAACCTTCGCCTACCGCGACAAGACCTTGATCCCCGCGAAGAAGTGCGACAACTGCCACTTCTATATTGCCCCTGTGGGCGACGCTCCCTGTGCCGGCTGCACAGTGGTCAAGGGACCGGTCACCCCGGAAGGCTATTGCAACGCATGGGTGGAGCCCCAGCCTGAAGGCGCGCCAGAGCCTGAGATTCCGGGCGCACCCGCAGAGGGATAAAAGGGAATTTATCAGGAGCGATTTAACCTTTGGCCCGGCGTATGAATCTACCTCTACGCCGGGCCATTGTGCAGGGCCTGGTGTATTTATGCATACGATGGAACCCACAGCTACTGCCCTTCTTTTACATCGCTTTCCGCCCGGATTCCGATGACGATCCCCAGGATGTTGATCACGATTACCTGGCCCTAAGTGGCACCGAAGCCTGAGCCCCTGCATCCGCGGGGGTTCTTTTGTTTCCAGGAAATAATAGATCAATAAGGGCGATTTCAATATTCTTCAAAGTCTGCTATGCTTGATGTATAAATTGGGCCAAGGGTTTCCACGCGATGTCCTTAGGTTAGAACTGGGGGATACTATGGGAGAGATGAATCGAAACACCTATCTCATCAAGCTTATCTTCATTGCCTTAATCATTATCGCATCGCCATGTTTGGCCACCACTTACCATGTTCCCCTTGATCGACCGACAATTCAGTCGGGAATCTCTGCCAGCGAAAACGGAGACACTGTTCTGGTCGCCCCTGGATACTACACAGGCGGGGGCAATACCAACGTTGAGCTTGAAGGCAAAGAGATTACGGTCATGAGCGAGTCCGGTTCAGGGTCTACGATCATCGATTGCGAGAACAATGCGCGTGCGTTCTTCATCAGGGAGTTCGAGGGACCATCGACTCTGATCCAGGGCTTCACGATTCGCAATGGCTTCTCCGACGAACATGGCGAGGCGGCCGGCGCCGGCATCCGAATTCAATACGCTGCGGCAACCTTCCGCGATATTCACATCAAGGACTGCTACACACCTTCTTGGGGCGGCGGCCTCCACGCCTTTGATGCCATTCAAGTAGTGGTAGAAAATTGTGTCATTGAGAACTGCAGCGCAGATGGTAACGGAGGCGGGCTTTCCTGCTGGGGATCAAACCTGACCCTGAGCCAGTCGCTCATCACGGGATGCAGTGCCGGTGAACTTGGTGCCGGCATCTATCTGGAAAACGCCTTTTTCAACCTTAACGAAAGCATTGTCGCGTTTAACGACGGCGGTAGCCAAGGTATCTATCAGTTTGATGAAAACGGCGGCAACAACCTGAGCTGCAATATCGTCTTTGGACACCTCCCCGGCGATTACGGCGGATTCATCCCAGACCATACCGGCACCAACGGAAACCTTTCCCTCGATCCCATCTTCTGTGACGCCGAAGCGGGAGACTACACACTCCACACACGTTCTCCTGGCCTTCCAGCCAACAACGATTGCGGCTTGCTGATCGGTCCGTTTGGGGGAGGTTGCAACGATCCCATCTACATCATTAGTGGGCGCCTGGCCCAAGAAGACGAAACACCCATCTCTGGAATCGTGATTTTCGGCGGTCCGGGACCCATCTATAGTAACTATCTCGGTGATTATTCAGTGGTCGTTCCCGAGGGCTGGAGCGGCACTCTTATCCCCGATGGGACCAACTATGATTTTGTGCCCGAGCAAAGGGTCTATTCGAGTGTGAATTCAGACTTCCTTGACCAGGACTATCTCGGCACAGCCGATCGTGTTCATCACGTACCGGCCGAGTTCGCGACAATTCAATCCGCCGTGGATGCAGCCATGCAGAACGACACGGTTTTGGTTGCCCCAGGCACCTATACCGGCGCGGGAAATTTCGACATCAACTTCGGCGGAAAGAACCTGAGCCTCATCGGATCAGGAGGATCGGCCAATACGATTCTCGATGGCGAGGGCAATGATCTTTTCTCCTACTTGATGATCTTCGAAAATCAGGAAGACTCGACATCATTGGTAGAGGGATTCACCCTAACCAGAACCCGGCATATCATGGATGGCGGGGCAATAGTATGCAGAGTGGGGTCTAGCCCAAAACTTCGAGATCTTCGCTTTTTCCAAAATGAAAACCGAGATTGGCCCTATGGCTACAGCTCGGGTGGTGGGCTCTACTGCAATGGCTCCGGAACGTCCCCTATGGTGGAAGATTGTGTATTCGAAGAGAATGCTTACAACTACGGCGGGGCGGTGGACGTCGTCCAAGATGCCATGGTCGTTTTCCGAAATGTGGAATTTATTCAAAACGGAGCCCTCGAGGGCGGGGCCGTTCGAATTAGAGGCGCCTGGGCGGAGTTTTACGACTGTCTTTTCCAAGGGAATGTGGCCGAACGACATTGGGTCGATGATAACTATCTACGGGAAGGTCAAGGCGCAGCGGTTTACGCCTATGGAGATCAGGGTCAGGCCTACTTCAAGGACTGTCTTTTCACGGGCAATGTCGCGCAAAACGATTATCCCGTTGATCCCTGGGATCCTTACGGCGAGTCGGGGAGTGGCGCCATTCTGTATGCAAGGGATTCAATAGAAATCGTTTTTGAGGGCTGCACTCTTGTCGGCAACGACTCAGAAGTCTATGACCTGCCCCTGGGCACGATTGCCACGCATGATGAATCCTCGCTTACAATGACCAACTGCCTGCTCGCCTTCAATACAGAGGGTGGTGGCGTTTATTGTGATGAGTCGGCCGGCGCCTTAACGGTATTTTCCTGCAGCGATGTCTATGGCAACGGGGCCGGCAATTTCCTGGGCTTCTGCCCCGACCCATCCTGGGACAATGGAAACATAAGCTCGGATCCTCTGTTTTGTGATCTTGCCGGAGGCACATTCGGCCTAAACGCCATGTCTCCCTGTCTTCCAGAAAACAATGAATGCGGAGTGCTCATGGGCCTCTTCGGCGAAGATTGCGACAACCCCTTCTTCACCATAAGCGGACGTGTTGTGAGCGATGGAGGCCAAGGCGTATTTGGAATATCGATCCTGGCCGACGGCCACGAGGCTCATAGCGATGGAAATGGTGACTACACGCTCATTTTACCTCCGGGTTGGAGCGGAACGGTCGTTCCCGCAAAAATCGGTTTTGATTTCACTCCCGAATCTCGCAGTTATGTTGATCTTCAGTCGAATATCGAGGACCAAGGCTACGTGGCCTTCCGCGATTGGATCCACTCAGTGCCCAGCGAGTTTGAAACCATACAGGAAGCCATCAATGCCAGTTTGGTGGGCGACACGGTTCTGGTTGAGACCGGGGTTCATGTGGGAGAGGGCAACCGCAACCTGATTATCACAGGCAAGGCGATCACTTTGTTGGGGCAGGGTGGCCCTGATGCAACGATCATTGATTGCGAAAACGAAGATCGTGGTGTCTACGTTTATGGTGAAGGAACCGACGGCACGGTCATCAAAGACCTCAGCTTCGTCAACGGACTGAGTACGGATCCCGCAACCGCAGCAGGGGGTGCGGTGCGCGTGGAACTTAGTTCCTCCACCCTGGAAAACCTCATCATCAAGGACTGCACTACCCACACATGGGGCGGGGGGCTACACGCACATAATGCAGAGTTGGATTTGTTGAACATCGAAATTTCCGGGTGCTATTCCTGGATTCATGGCGGCGGTCTCTCTCTGCGAAGCTCCACAACCACTGCCAGCGGCTTGTTGGTGGTGAACAATGAGTCCGGCTATAATGGTTACGGTGCAGGGCTCTATCATGAGGGCGGCCAGAGCGACATTGACGCATCGATCTTCGCCTTCAATCAAAACGAGACCTCAACCGAAGGCCTTGTGGGTGCGGAAGAAGCTATTCTAAACCTGAGCTGCAGCGACGTATTCGGTCACAGTGACGGTAACTATGGTGGCGAGTTCGGAGACCTCACCGGTGTTGGTGGGAACATTTCCGAAGCCCCGCGTTTTTGTGATCCGGATTGGGGCGATTACGAACTGGCGGCCGACTCTCCATGTCTACCGGATAACAATAGCTGCGCCCTGCTCATGGGGCCCTACGGCCAGGGCTGCGAGATCCCCACCTACACACCGGAAGACTTGCCGGTCCAGGCCTACCTCGCGCAAAATGTTCCGAACCCCTTTAACCCAAACACGATGATTCACTTTGGACTCGCTAGCGACGGTCCCGTGAGTTTGGTCATCTATGAGCTATCGGGGCGACGCGTTGCGCGACTCTTGGATCGTGAGCCCATGGTGGCGGGTGCGCATCATATTCGATGGAGCGGGCGCGACGATTCTGGCCGCCGCCTGTCTTCGGGAATCTATCTCTACAAACTCAGGACGGAAGGTGGCGATTACGCGCGAAAGATGACCTTGATCAAGTAGACATGCGAGTCAGTCACAATGAGAAACCCTCCCCAATGTTGGGGAGGGTCTTTTCTTGCCGAAGGCCTGAAGCCTAAATCAACTTGATGATGTGATTCTTCGAGTTCCTCTTCACCTTGCCGAACCATATGGCCAGAGGAATCATGACCACCAGCAGTCCGGCCAAACCTACGAAACTCGCAAGCACTTCACCCTCGCGATAGTAGATGCCCAGGCGCCGGGTGAAGATGGCCAGCAGGGGAATGTGCACGCAGTAAAAGAAAAGCGGCACACGGCCCACAATGCCGAAGGGCTTGAGAATGCCCACGCGCTGGCCGGTCCAATCGAAGAGACCCACCATGAAGATGATGGCCCCCGAGAACCAGATGTTATGCACCAGGTTCGGCGGATACTTCTGCACCAGGAAGAAGCTGTAGCTTCCAAAATCTGAGAAGGGGAAGGTGTTTCCCCAACCCTGCAACATGCGAAGTCCAACGGCCAGCAGCACCAGTCCGATACCCAGGGTCATGGAATTGCCCGAGCGCTCTTCGGGATCCTTCCACTTCTCGAACCAGAAGTGCGCCATCACGGAACCGACCACCGCCAGTGCGAACCAGGGTAGAATTGGATACTTGTTGAAGTCTCCCGCATCGAAGAGGAACTGCGCCCAGTAGTGGGCGGGCCCATCCAGATCATAGGAAATTGTCAGCAGGAAGGGCTGGGCGATAAACAAGACGCCCGCCACGATGAGACGCTGCCACCATTTCCAGGTGATGATCAGCGTGAGCAAGATCATCGATGTTCCAATGGTGGCGATGATGCCGAAGTGCTCCAGCCGCAACCTTGAGAAAGCGCCCCAAGAGGAGTTCACCCAGACAAGCTGGACCAAGATAAGGAAGAGCCCGCGCTCGATGAAACTCCAGCGAGCCTTCCATGGACTATGTCCGTGCTTCATACGACGCAGATAGGCCCAGTAGACCATGGCGCCGTTCATAATGAGAAAGCCCGGCGCGCACAGGTAGCCCATGTAGCGCAACCAGAATTGCCCGGTGCTGCCGAAGAAAGGATCCATGGGGTCCAGGCTCAACCACACATTGTTGAAATAGTAGTTGCTGTGCCCCAGGGCCATCATTACTCCGATGAGCCCTCGAAACTGGTCGATGAAAAGAAAGCGCTCCTTGACCGCCACGATCACTCCTATTCTTCGATTAATGTCCTCATCACCCGGAAGCCGACACGGTTGTCACCGGAGGTCGGCGGGAAGGTCTCGCGACTGGCCGAGCGGCAGGCCTTGGCCTTGTAGAACCAATCACCACCACGAATCACCTTGAACTCGCCGCTGTCCGGTCCGATGGGATCCAGAAGCGGGCCGGGCGCGTAGGCTGCGTACCAGTCCCAGCACCACTCAGCCACGTTGCCGTGCATGTCGTAAAGGCCAAAGTCATTGGCGGTCTTGCCGCCTACGGCCTGGGGTTGTGCGGGATCCACATTGCCGCCGTACCATCCGTAGGTGTCGAGCACAGGATCCATCTCGAAACCGGTTTCGGTAATGTCGCCACCGCAGAATGCCGTGGTGGTTCCGCCGCGCGCGAACCATTCCCATTCGGCCTCGGAGGGCAGGCGCCAACCGTTGGCGTCGCGATTCCAAGTGACCGAGTGGCCGTCGATTTCATAAGCCGCGTCCAGACCGTCAGCCGCCGAGCGCAGGTTGCAGTATTCCAGCGCCTGGTACCAGTCCACATTGTGCACCGGCAGACTGCCGCCCTGATATTCAGAGTTGTTGGTCAGGCCCATGGCCGTCCACTCGCTCTGCGTGACTTCGTAGGGCTCGATCTGAACCGCACCGTTGAGAGTGACCACGGTAAGCGCTTCATCCACATCGCGACCGGGCTCGTCCAAGGGGCTGCCTATGTCGAAGATGATGGGAAGGTGGGCGAAGAGGTCTTCGTCCAGATCGGTCTGAATCACGTCGCCACCGGCGGGCTGGAAGACGAAGTAGAAGTGGTGCTCGCCCTCTTCCAATTCGATCTGCTTTTCGTAGACCGCGCCGGCGTAGAAATCACCGGAGCTCATGGTCATGGGATAGGTCTCTCCGTCCAGAACCAGGTTGGCCTGGGCAGAGGGCTCGCGACTGTCTTCATCGAGATAGGTAACGCTGAAGACGAAGGGTTCTTCGATGCTTCCCACTCGCGGCGAAACCGATGCATCTTTCAGGACCGTACCTGTGTAGGTATTGACCGAAGCGCTCTGCGGCAAGTCGGAAATGTAGCCCGAGTCGTCCCAGACGCGCACCGAGAAGAAGGCGATCTGGCCGGGAGTGAAGCCGTCCACGTACATGGTTTCAAGGCTGCCGGGAAGGCCAGGCTGAGGCGCACCGCTAACCTGGTTGGCGGCGGCCCAGTCGCCTTCGCTGACGATGGGCGCATCGGCCCAACGAACATCGTAGTTGTCGGCAAAACCGTGCATGGCATCGTCACCGCTGGCGAACCAGTTCACCTGCATGGTCGTGAAGTTGAAGGGCTCACCTGTGATGCCCTGAATGGGTGAGGGCGCGGTGTTGTCCACGAAGGCGCTACCCGAAAGGATGTACATGCCGTCGTCGTAGTCGGCCACAAGCACCAAGCCGTCTTCGGTCACGGCAAGGTCGGCGGCGTAACCGCTGGGCACGTTGCCGGCGTATTCAGGATTGCTGGGATCGGTCACGTCGACGATGTGCACGCCGCCGGTGGCTGCCGCGATAAAGGCCAGACCATCGCGCACTACAATGGAACGGCTATAGGCGGGCAGGTCGATGCTGCCAGTGAGCACCGGCATGTCGGGAGTGCTGATATCGAAAACGTGCAGGCCCAAGGTTCCGTCGGCCACGTAGGCGTAATCGCCGTCCACGTACACGTCCAGGGCGTTGCCCGGAGTGTCCACGGAGTTCGTCACGCCGAAGGCGCCGAGAATCAAGGTGCTGGCGTCCATGACGACCAGACCCATTTCGTTGTCGGCCACGTAGAGCCACTTGTCTTTGTAGGCCAAACCCTTGGCGTAACCCAAGGTGCTCGAGAATACGCCGCCGTATTCCAGCACGCCGGGAACGAAGGCGTTGCTGGTAAAGACGCGCACGCCCTTCCAGTTCTCAGCCAGGAAGACCAGATAGGGCTCGGTGGGGTCGGATGCCTGCACGATGGCCATGCGGTTTCCGTCCACAGCCGTGGTTCCCTGGAGAAGGTCCACCGGGTTGAGCGGATCGGTGACGTCGTAGGAGGTCACACCCTCGGTGCCTTCCACGATGTGGGCGATATCCACGATTTCGCCGTTTTGGAAGAGCCTCACGACATCGATGCTCTCGGCATACTTGGTCGTGTTCAGCGTGACTTCCAAAACGGGATTGGCCGGATCGGATATGTCGATCACGTGAAGGCCTGCCTCTCCGCCTGCAACAAAGGCGTAGTCGCCGAGAACGGCGACGCCCTCATTGGAGCTGGGCAAATCGATCTGCCCGAGCTTGGGATAGGGCGAGTCGGGGAATTCGTAGAGATCCTGCTTGCCGCAGCCAATGGCCAGCAGCAGTGCTGTTCCCAGTAGCAGACGCGTCCAGATTCGAGTGCGCATCATCGATCATCCTTACCAGTTATAGGTGAGATCCAGCCAAACTTGGAAATTGTCGTAATCCATGCCCTCGGAGATGTCTCCGGTATAGGGCGAGTGAAGAGTTCGTCTCGAGTAGTCAATGGAAAGCGAAGCTCCGATATCCCACCAGGGCAGGTCCCGGTCCAGGGACAGGCGGTAGGTATCGTAGACATCTTTTCGGCCGACGTGGAATGGGTCGTCCCAGAGTACTTTCGGCGAAGTGAAGTAGGCGATTCGCAGCTGGTAGCGAAGGTTGATCGTGTCGAAGAAGAACTTCTTGGGCTTCCAGTGCAGATCGAGGCGGTAGCGGTCCTGGGTGTAGCTGTTGTCGTTGTCGTCGCTGTTGAGAGGCGTCTCTTCCGCTGTGTCGTGGCGGCGGGTCCAGCCCCGGGCCGTACCGTAGATGGCCGACAGGCGCCAGTTCTTCGACAGCGTATAGTCACCACGGCCGATGATCTCGTTCTCGACCAGATCCTGTTCGAGGAATGGCCGATTGTAGTATCGGTGAACGTCCTCAAGGGTGATGGTCACGAAGAGCTTCTTGTGCACCCGATGCCGGTAATTGAGCGTGAAGTCATTGGAGGCGAAGCGAAAACCCACCCAGGGACGCGGATCGTCAGACGGCTTGTAGGGATCGCGATCGGTGAGCTCGCGAATGTATTTCTCGGGGGTGAATTTGTAGGAGAGCTCGATACTCTGCCCGCTGCCCGGAAGGTACTGCCGCAGATAGAGCGTTAGACCCTTCACATCCTTGATCGGGTTGTTCAGGTAGCGCGAATAGGCGAACTTTCCACGGAAGCGTGTTTCGCCCATGCCGAAGAACTTGCGACGGGCCTCCAGGTCGATGGAGGGCGTGACGATTAGATCGTCCAGGCTCTTGAGGCGGTATTTCCCATCCTCGAAGTCGGGCACTTCGCCGGTGTCCAGATACCACTCGAGGTAGGGACCGTCTGTGTACTCCACCATGAGATCATCCGAATAGTGGATGATGTTGTCATCGTAATTGATGCCCAGGCCGAACTTCCGCTTGAAGGTCCAGCCGCTCTTTTTTGTCTTCTTCGGCTTCTTGGGTTTCTTGGCTTTGATCGCGTCTCGCCGCTCCTTGGGCAGGGGCTGGGGCGGGCCATCGTAGCTAAGAAGAAGGAGCATTCGGTCGTCGCCCTTGATCTTCAGGCGATGCTGTCCGGCGGGAATGCTCAGGGTTATCTTCTTGCCGCCGCTGATGATCTTGTTGCGGCCATCCTTGAAGGAGTCCTTGGTGGAAGCGCTGAAATCATAGCGAAGCGTTTTGGGCAAGCCGGGTACTCCGGAAAGCTCCAGCAGGCCCTTGCCTTTTTCTTTTCCCGGAGCCATGGACATCTTGACCCAGCCCGAAAGTTCACCGGGGCCTTCCAGGGGAAGCGTGATTCCACCCTTGGAAAGGGTCAGGTAGGTCTTCTCGGAATCTCCTCGAACCAAAACAACGGCCTTGCCGGCCTTGGATGGAACGAGGTCATAGGCCCAGCCGGGCAAGGCCGCGAAGGCAGCCAACAGCAGCAGAAGCCCAACAATCTTCTTCCGATCAAACATGCGTCCTACTTTCCTTGCAGATCCGCTTCGGGAATCCGGATCTTCACGGCAACGCCGCAGGTCTGGGGCCCGACGCAGTGGATTTCGTACTCGTGCCGTCCTCGGGGAACGGTCAGCTTCATGCGCTTACGCTCCCCCGGCAGAATGTCGCGACGCTCCACGTAGGAGGCCGTACTCAGTTTCTGTGTGTGATAGAAGAAACGCGGCAAGGCCTCGCCATCCTGGACCACTTCTAGCTGATAGGCCATGGAGCCATTCATGGTGTGGTCGAAGTCGAGGCGAGTGTCGATTTCGAGAGTGGTGGGACCGATGACCGAAAATCCGAGGGGCTGGTCTTCGCTGAAGTGGTAGTAGGTGGACAGGCTGCCACTCTCGAATTGCAATTCGTAAACGCCGTCATATTGTTCGGGCGAGTAGTTCACCATTTTGGCCTTACGGCTACGGCTATCGCGGAAAAAACGCGCGGAAATTTTCCCATCGCCCTGCGTATCGGCCAGCACCTGGATGTCGTGGAGCCCAGTCGGCACATTGATGTAAACCTTCCTCAGTGCGCCAACATCGCCCGGGTCGTCGCAGAGTGCCACACCGGGAAGGGCCGAGGCGCGGAAGGTGCGCCGCAGTTCTTCGCGTCCGTCCACGCGCACCCACACGCGATAGGAAGCACTCGACGGATCATTCTCACCAAAGAGATAGCGAGTGATGATCTTCACCCGGCGCGGTCCGCGAAGCCGAAGGGTGACGGCGTCTTCATCGTCGAGGAGGTAGTAGTCCAATTCCTGGGCGCCCAATCGCAAGCATTCGCTACCATTATCCTCGCGCGGTTTAAATGAGGACCAGCTTGTCGCGGCCTGGGCCATGCCCGCAACCAGGACCAGGGCCCCCAGGGCAAGCGCGCCGCCTACTTTAATTTTGCTCACGCTCATATGGCGTCTCCATCCACTTTTCCCCGCACACGATCAAAGACTCCCTGACGAATTTCAGGGGCCAGAACGAACACACAAAGGGCCGAGTAGAGCAGGAAGAAAACAAAGGCAAGGCTCAGGCGGTAGCTGTTCTTGATGAAAACCCCACCCTCACCCGGCGCAGGAAGTTCCTCGGGCGCTTGAGGCAGCCCGGCCGCGTCGGCAAGTTCTCCCATACTGAGAAGCTGAATCACCGGCACGCCCTTTTCGGCCATGAGAATCAGGTATCCCTTGCGCGGCCAGTTATGGGGAATCAGATCAAGACTGAGGCCCGGGGGAATGAGATTGCGGTTCTGGCTGCTGCCGATGGCCGCCAAGCCACCGCCCACATTCACGAAACCGCGATAGAGCCGGCCGCGGGATTCTTCTTCATAGAGGCCCATGCGCTTGACGATGGCATCTTCGAGATTGTCGGACTGAAGCTGTCGCACCTCGTTGCGGTGCATGGCGTCCACGATTTTTTGCCGACCCAGGGGGCTGAGTCCGCGGCCCATGTCATCGCCGCCGCCATGGCTGGCCGCCACGGTACGGAAGCGGAAAATGCCTTCGCTCTCGAAGAGGCGTTCCATGTCGAGCCAGGTGAAGTCGGGATCGGTGGCGCCCCAGTTGGACGCACCCACAGAGCAGGTGATGACGGGGCGCAACCCCATAACTTCCATGGCTGCATAGAGCGCGATGTTCATGCCCGGGAAGGAGCCCGAAACCGCCACAGCCACCATGTCACCCTCGCGCAGGCCCGCCTGCTTGAAGAGCTCCACAACATAAGCGGCCATGTTCGGGTTGAGGGTGGTGAGCTTGGACTCCAGGTTTCCGAAGGAGTTGGTGATGAGACTGGTCTCCGGGCCGATGAGACCCGTGCACGAGGGATCATTGGCAAGATCGGTGACGGCATCTTCGAGATCGCAGAAGCGGCGCACCGAAGCGAAGGCTTCGTCGGCTTTCTCGGCTGCTTCGAGTTTGATTTCATAGTCACGCTGGCGCACAGGCGTACGTGTCTCTTCCAACACCCATTGAAGGAGGATGGCCCCCGCGGCGAGGCCAAGCAGCACGGCGCGCCTGCGCCATTTAGAATGCCAGTTCAATGAGCCTCCCCCCGTAGGCCACCACCATGGCCACACGTACGATGAAGGCCGCCATTATCATAGTGCTCAAGGTTTCCAAAACGCCCTGGCGGAACATCCAGTAGGCGATGAGCCCGGGAATGATGTAGCCGATGGACTGCATCACCGCGATGTCCACATTGGCGCCCAGGAGTTCGTTGAAGACGAGCATGTAGCGTGTGAGGCCGCCGAAGAGGAAGCCCAGCAGCACACAGAAAACCAAGGTGCGTCGACCGTAGAGCAGGATGGCCCGGCTCAGCAGCTTTACGCTGCCGAAAGTAAGAAGCGAGGCTAGAATGGTGCCCACGATGCGCGCGGGTTGATCCAGGTAAAGCGCGATGTAGCCCGGAACGATCAAGCCGCCGGCCGCCAGGCCGAGGATTTCCGAAAAGACAAGGCTTACAACGAGTCCCAAGCCAATTGCCTGATAGATCATGCCGCCCTCTCCTTCCCCTCCAAAAGCTCCATCAGCGTCACACCTGCGCCGCCGATATTCGCCAGGCCCACCACGGTGGTGTGCCCCACACTCTCTTCCACCAGACGTGTCCAGATTGCCTCGGGGCCCTTGCCGCCGAGGTCGATGATTTCATCCTTCGATACGCCCTGCCGACGAATCATGTCGGCGAAGACGTGGGTCATCTCGCCCACGAGTACGTATCGATGTGCTTTCACCTGCCGCGCGAACAGTGGCGCCAGGTCTTTGCTGCGGCGCATGCGATCGGCGCGAATATTGATGAGCGCCAAAGTGCGATCGCCTCGCTCGCCGAGTGCCAGATGCTTCCAAAGGAAGGCCGTGGACTCGGGGTCGTTCGCCGCGAAAAGGTTGATGAACTCCACCTGCACATCTTTTTCCTGAATGCGCAGGGGGATGAGAGCGCCGGGATCGGGGGTTACCTTCCGCATGTGTTCCAGCGCATCCTGGCGCTTGATGCCCAGCGACTCGCAAACCTGCAAGGCCAGGCTGAGGTTGTCGGCCAGCTCCACGTAGGCGAATCCTTCGAGATCTTCAGGCTTCACATCCTCGGCCTTGGCCAGGTGGAAGCGGGTTTTAAAATCGCGGGCCTTGCCTTCCATGAGAGGCAGGAAACGATACTCGGCCGTGAAGAAGTTGCTGCGCTTGGGAATGGTGCTGGATAAATTTCGCGCTACGTCTTCAAGCCGGGGGCCCATGGCTTCCAGATGATCGGGCCGCACATTGGTGATCACGCCATGGGTGGCTTTCACAATTCGATGTTCGGTGGTCCACTGCAGGTCGGGGCGCACCGCCATGCACTCAAGCACCAGTGCATTGGCGCCCGAATTCACGCACTGCCGGAAAATTCCAAGTTGCTCACGAATGTTCGGACCGCCGCGCCGACGGATGGGCGCTTCCCGGCCGTCGGGGTAAATAATTCGCGCCGCCGAGCCCGTGGTCTTGGCGAAGACCCGGTACTCGCCGGCGCGAAGTCCCGCCGCGATGAGACGCGTTACCGAACTCTTTCCACGGCTGCCGTTCACATGTACGCGCACGGGGATACGCCGGCGGTGCCAGCGATGCCGAAACATCTCCCATAGACCGAGCGCGGTCAGCAGAAGAAAGAGCGTGAGGATCAGCCTCATGGCGGTCCAGTGCCCTTATCTTATCAGGACCAGCTTGCGGGTCAGGTTCCGCTCGCCGGCCTGCAGACGGTAAAAGTAGACGCCGCTGGCGAGTTCTCTGCCGGCTTCGTCACGACCATCCCAGAAGAGAGCCTGCGCTCCCTCCATTCCTTCGCCCTGAAGCAGTTCGCGAACACGACGGCCGCTCACGTCGAAGACGCTGAGCTTGGCTGGTCCGCTCTGTCCCAGGCTGAAGTGGATCCAGGCGCCCGCCCGCGTGGGGTTGGGGCTGGCCGGGTCCAGCGACATGAAGCTGGATAGCACCGGATTCAGCAGTCCCAGATCGGTTTCCTGCGCGAAGGGATGCAAGGCGACAAGGCGATACTCCGCGTTCTCGCCGCCCTCGGCATCTTCGTACTCGCGTGCGCCGGCGGGCAGAGTCGCGATGACTTCGCCGTCACGGAGCACGCGCCAACCGGTTACCGGACGATTGTCACTGGGCGTCCAGACGAGCTTCCAACCATTACCACTGGGACGGGCCGACGCAGCAGCCAGAGTCAGCGGATCGTAGATGGGAGCTTCGGTGGTGACACGAATGGCCAGTCCCGGCGACAGGGGCACGGAACCCTCAGCATAGACATTGCCGTAACTGATCTGCAGGCCGTCGTCCTCGTTCGGATTCTCGAAGCCGACGGTTGCGTAGTTACGCTCGTAGTCGAGGTTGGCTACCTGCTTGTACTGGAAGAGCATTTCGCCATCGCCCATGGGGCCGGTGCCGTGAACCGCGGGATCAAGAATCCAGAGCTGGAAGGTCTGGAGATCGTCGATCTCGGGTTTGTAATGGCGCACCATGCTCCACTCAACGATGTAGGCGCCTTCCGATGCAACATACTGGGAGTAGATTCCGTCGCGGAATTCCCAGTCGGGAGGAATCTCGTCCTCACGGGGATCGACCACGAAGTTGTCCCAGAAGGGCGCGACCAGTGAGTGATTACCGTGGCGGTTGGGAATTCCCCAATTGTAGAAGTCGAAGAAATCGCGGGTGTCGAAACTGATCCACCCGTTGTCGCTCACGCGGATTTCGCCGAAGCTTTGCCCGTAGTACTGGAAGTCGAAGGGCAGATCAACGAGCAGAGTGGTTTCGCCCTGATCGGGATACTTGTCCGACGGGAAGTCCAGCTCCGTTCCGGTGCCGCCGTAGCGGGGACTCAGGGTCACCCAATTATAGACCGGCACCTGGGCGGGATAGTCGATATCCGCACTGTCATAGGCGTAGTAGCCGTAGTTGTCCGGGCCCACCGGTGAACCAACGCTCATCTCGCCCACCACGAGGCCGAAGCTCGTCGTGATGTGATGCCCCTCGATGGTGTCCAGCACCAGGGAGAAGTTGAGAGCGCTGCCCTGGGCAGCCGTTTCGCTTACCGTGACGACGAAGGGATCAGCAGCGTTGCTGTTTCCACCGCCGGCCGGCATGGCGCCGAAATCGACCACGTCATTATCGACGGTTCCGCCACCAGGGGTATTCAACTGGATGGTGGCCGTGCCACCAGCGGTACCGGCTCCACCGACGTTGCTGAGGTCCAGCACGAAGTCGACGGTCTCGCCGGGATCAGCCAGCCCATCGCCCTGTACGTTTACCGAAGCAACCGTTACGCGCGGAGCGCGGACGCTCAGGCCGAAGTAGTTGTCGACTCCCACGGCGTCGTATTCGAAGTGAATCAGGCTGCCGTCTTCAAGGTCCTGGTCGACCAGAATTGTGAAGTCGCTCTCGGTCCAAGCGCTAGCGCCGGGATCGAGGGCGGGCAAATCGGCGCTTCCGTCGATAACGGTGAACCCGTCGCTGTCAGCCGTAATCTCAACCGTGGTCGCGTTGGTGGCCTCGGTTCCCACGTTGCGCAGGAAGAGGCTGAAGTCCAGCTCTTCGCCGGCGACGCAACTGGTCGGATCGCTCTCCATGGCCGTCAGGTGGTTCTCGAGTTGGCCCACGTTCACGAGTTGGATGTATGGCTTGTAGCCCGGCGCCGTTACCGTGAACTGAACTTCTCCACTTTCAAGGGGAGATGTCAGGGGCAGGTAGATGACGCCATTTTCATCACTGAATCCGCAGCCCAGAAGTTGATCGTTCTGCACCACACCCAGGCGCGCACCCTCCATGGGAACTTGAACGAAGAGAAGGTTGGAGCCCTCAGTTACAACTGACAGGTCGATGTCAGCGCTCAAGTCGGCCGGCGCCTGCTTCCAGAAGTTCAGCTCGGGATCACCCAGCAAGCTGTAGATGTGGAGGTAGAACTCCACCGACTCCTCGTTGCCGGTTTCCTCAAGCTGATGGGGGAAGTAGTTCATGAAGGTCAGCTTGCCCGCCATGGCAACCTGGCCGAGGGTGGTAACGTCTTCATCGACGATGTGCTCGAAGTAGGCAATGGCCATGGCGTCGTTGTAACGCGTGTGCGACCAGTGCTCGCCGTTACCGATAAAGGCAACCGCACCCTTGGGCTCGGTAGGTGTGCCCTGGCGCGTGAAGACTTCACCGAAACAAGGAGTCTGATTCTCAAAGTTTCCATTGAGGCAGACGAAGCTCATGACGACAGGCATCATGGCGCCATTGTCCACGCCGGGAATGTTGTCCACGGTGAAGTGGGGCGGTTCCCAACCGGCGGGGCCGTAAGCCCATCCGCGGTAGGCGCAGATGGAAACGCCTTCCTCGAAGGCCTCGGTGATGGGAAAGACGCCATTGAACAGAGGCGGGAAGAAAACGGTGCTGGCCGGCTCGAAGCCGATGGTCTCAAGCTGCTCTCCACACCAGGTAACCGTGGTGGAGGGGCTGGTCGAGCCGTAATTACCCGCAACCATGAGGGAGCGGGTGAACCAACCGGTGTCCTCTATATAAGGATCCCGCTCGTAGGCCACGGTCTTGTTGACAAGGGTCTGCGCTTCCAGATCGCCTTCCACAGACATGCGACCCAGGTGCAGGTCGGGCAGCCAGTCGCCTTCATCCATGAGCGCGTAGGGATGATCCGAAACATTCTCACTGAAGCTCCAGGCGGGCAGAACATCGACATCGCCCAACAAGAGGACGTACTCGGGCGGAGTGTCCCAGGTGTTATAGGCGTTGCGAAGCCAGGCCTGGATGGCCGTGTTTTCGAGGCCGGTTTCGGAGGTGGTCGCCAGGACCACGTTGAAACCCTTCTGTCGCTTCCAATCCACAAGGGGCTGCGCGGCGGCGACATACTGGGGAGCCGTGATGATCACGTAGCTTCCGTTGCCGCTTTCACCGACATCGCGAGGAGCCGTCTCGTCGACGCCCGAGACCAGCGTGCTGAACACGCTATCGAAGTCGCGGGAATAAGACGGAGCCTGTCGATCCCAGCTTCCGTTGTGATGGATGGCCAGCTCAAGTTCACCGGCTGCGGGATTGTCGATCCGCACTGAGAAGACGGGACGCCCTCTCAGGTTTCCCAGGAACTTCGCCTCGGCGAGATCGCCCTGGCCGCTAAGCAGCTCAAGACTGACCTCACCGGCGTTGGCGGGTAGCAAGACGAGGCGGTGCAATGCCCCACCAGGCTCGACCGCCTCGTCGATTTCAAAGGAGAGAATGGAATGGTCCGCGAGAACTTCCTCGCGCACCGGAACCGACATCTTCGAGAACGCCTGCTGATCGATCTCAGCGGCAATGGCCCCCAAAGCCATTGCCGCGAGGAGACCGGTTCCGAGAGCAAGCGCGTATAGAGCGCGCCTCATTTTATTAGGATCATCCGCCTTGCTTGTTTGGAGCCCAGAGCATCCATCTCGTAGAAGTAAACGCCGCTACTAAGCGGACTGCCGTTCTTGTCCCTACCGTCCCAGCTCACCTCATGGCGTCCGGCTGAAACCAGGCCCAAGTCCAACAGATCCACTGTTCTACCAGTAACGTCGTAGATTCTCAAGGTAGTAAATCCGGCCTCGTCAAGCTCGTAGAAGATCCGTGTGCTGGGGTTAAAGGGGTTGGGCGCGTTGCCCAAAAGCCGGGCTGCCATGACGGGCAGATCCGGTGCGTCCACCACACATCCCACCGTTCCGTAGCCAACACGCTCGCCGCAAGCACTGTGCTCGGGAGCGCAGGGGCTGTCGGGTTCGATATTGAACTCAATACCCTCGCTTCCGCAGAAAAGCGGATCCAGGGAGAAGTTGTTTCCACCGTCGGTGCCGCAGAGACCGTTGCCGCCAGCATTGCCCCAGATATCGGAGCAAGTGATGGTCGGGTTGGCGCCGAGGCAATACAAGCCCATGCCCGTCAAGGAGTTACTAACGATACACTTCTCCAGCATCACGTCCGCACCGAACTGGAAGGAGATTCCGCCGCCCGATCCGTTGGGTCCGGTGGAGTTTCCGTCGAAGGTACAGTTGCGAACGGTGGGGTAGGGGCTGAATGAGAAATCCGCTCCTCCGCCTTCACCATAGGTGGCCGTGACCACGTTGTTGGTGATCAGGCAGTTCTCAATGAGGGGATTTGACTCATTCGTGTGGATACCCGCTCCGGCCAGGCCGGGGCTCGGAAGGTTGTTACCCGTTATAACACAGTTGGTTAGCGAACCGCCGGCCTGGTCCAGGAAGGCGATTCCAGAGCCGTAGCCCAGGGCCACATTGCCCTCGATATGGCAGTCACTAATGGTGGGGCTGGCGTTCAAAACCGCAATGCCTCCACCGCTGCCATAGTCGAAGTTGATGATGTTGTTGAACACGTCACATCCGCTGATAACAGGGTTGCTGTTCTGGCGAATGAACAGCCCGGCGCCGCTGGGCGCCTGGTTCCCGTGAAAATCACAGTCCGTGACCACGGGGCTGCAGTTCTCTTCGATGGACAGTCCGCCACCCTGCTTGGCCACATTGTTCTCGAAGTAGACCCGCGTGATGATGGGGGAGGCCGAGTTAATGCAGATGATGCCGCCATCCAGGTTTTCGGTGATGTTCACATCGGTGATTTCCACCGTGTCGTCCACCTGGCGAAGCAGGATACCAGCCCCGAAAACCTCTGCGAATGCGTCGATTACGCTTAGATTCTCGATCCTGCAATTATCTACCAGTTCCACGAAAATGCCGCGGCCTAGGCCGTCGACGTCGATGATCGTCTCAGTAGGTCCTGAACCACGGAGAGTCACACCCGACTTCATGATGACACAAGCAGGGGTCGAGCCCTCGCCCTCGGTGGGGTGAGTGCAGTCGCCATAGATGCCGGGGGCCACCTGAACAGTGTCGCCGGCGGGGCAGGCCTGCACCGCGTCGTGAATGAGGGCGTAATCGCCCGGAACATTAATGATGCCGCCAAAAGCGCTTCCGGCCAGAAGCAGCGCCAGAGCGGCGAGCCCGAGATTCTTCTTCATTCCAGGATCTCCCTTAGATTGTTCTAAATCGCGTGATGGGGATAAGGAAAGCCCGCTAATTTTAACACATTGCGGAATTTGAGGGGTGGAAAAAGTGAGGGAGATATGTTTCCGGTACTCCATCAATTCATGCTATAATTGAGTCTGAATTTTTCACATCATTGACATGTCAAACGCCAGAAATAGCCGGAGGACAACATGTCCAGGATACTCGGGCCTATCCTGCTGACACTCCTAGTGGTCAGTAGTGCCTTTGCTGTAAATACCGACACGATCTCCCTGACCAATGTTCAAAGCGACGAAGTTCAGATGAATCTCGTGGAAAGCAACGAGGATGGCCTGCGCCTTTCCTTCACGCTTCCCGAACTGACTCGCGAAGAGATCGCGGTGGAGAACAAGGCTTACCAGCTTCTCAACTTCGAGGGCGCGAATTTCGACGGCGAGGACGGACGTCCCGCCATCCCGATCTTCACGAAGCTGATCGCCGTTCCCGAGGGCGTCTCGGTGAGCGCACGCATCGTGAACAGTCAGAGCGAAACTTTGAACGGTTACCGCATCCTGCCCAACCAGCCGGATGAAGCGGACCGTTTCCACATGGACGCGGATTATTATTCCGGCGCCGTGGCCAGCCTGACAAGGCCCGCCCTTGAAATCGGCGAAGTCGGTATCATGGCCGGCCTGCGCGTGGTTCCCATAACCATTCGCCCGGTGGAATTCGATCCTGTGAGCGGCGAAGTCCTGGTGACTTCCAGCATGGAAATTTCCATCGACTACGCCGGCGCCGAGCGTCAGAGCGACAGGAACTTCATCCCCGAGTCCTTCGCCGACCTTTATACCGCCAACGTGTTGAATGCCGATCGCGTCCTCGACGACATGACCGTGGGACCTGGCACTTATCTAATGGTCTACACGGCGGCTGCGGGTATCGACACTCGTGTTGAGCCTCTTCTCGAGTGGCGTCGCCGTCAGGGTTACAACGTCATCGCCGTGAGCACCACTGGTGCCGGCGGCAACACCACGACGGCTATTAAGAATTACATCCAGAACATCTACAATACCGTTGACCCGCCTCTGGAATTCGTGACCTTGGTTGGCGACGCCAGCGGCACCTACGGTTTGGCCACCTACACCGAAACTATTTCCGGTTACAACGGACATGGTGACCACTACTACACCATGCTCGAGGGTGGAGATATTCTTCCCGACGTTCACATCGGCCGTCTGTCCATTGGCAGCACAACCGACATGGACAACATCGTCGACAAGACCTTGGGCTACGAGCAGACCCCCCCCCTTAGCGACTCGGGCTGGTTCAAGCGTGCCTGCGTGGTGGGCGACCCGAGCGCATCGGGCATCACGACGATTTTCGTGAGCCAGTGGGCCAAGCACCTTCTTATTGAAGAGGGTTGGACCCAGGTCGATACCATCTGGGGCGGCAACTTCGCCACCGCCATGTCCATTAGCATGAACCAGGGTATGACCTGGTTCAGTTATCGCGGCTACTACGGCAACAGTGGATACACTTCCGGTCACGCCGCTGCCCAGACCAACGGCCTCGAACTTCCTTTTGTAGTGGATATCACCTGCGGCACGGGCAGTTTCGACAGCGGAACCTCTATGAACGAGGCCTTCCTGCGCGCGGCTAACGGCGGTGGCATCGGCTCGGTGGCCACCGCGACTCTGGGTACGCACACCCGTTACAACAACGCCGTCTTCAATGGCATCCTGAACACCTATCTGAAGTCCGGCGATTACCACATGGGCACCTCGCTAACCGGCGGCAAGCTCAGCATGTACACCAACTACTATCTGTCTTCGGCGGGCACTACCGAAGTATGGATGGTCTGGAACAACCTCATGGGTGATCCGGCGGTGGACCTCTGGACCGCGTATCCCACGAGCCTGGACGTAACGTACCCGAGCAGCCTGCACATTGGCGGAAACGCGGTTCCCGTGAATGTGAGCACCGGTGGGCAGCCCGTGGAGGGCGCGCGCGTCGCAATCTATAAGGGTGGAGACGTATCGTCCTACGCCTACACCGATCAGTTCGGCGACGCCTTCGTGCCCATGGATGCCTCGAGCCAGGGAACGCTCTACGTGACGGTGACGGGCCACAACCTGTATCCGCATCAGGGCACCCTCACCCTGGGCAGCCAGAGCGTCTTCGTGGCACTGAATAACACCGCGGTGGATGGTGACGGCAACGTCAATCCCGGCGAAACCGTGAACCTGGACACACAGCTCTATAACTACGGCAGTTCTTCGGCGAGCAACGTCACGGCGACGCTCACCGAGAACGATCCCTATCTGACCGTGACCGATGGCACCGACAGCTACGGCACCATCGGTAGCGGCAGCAGCGCCTGGGGCACGGGTGGATTCACCTTCACGGTGGACCCGAGTTGTCCCAACGACTATCTGGCCCACTTCGAGCTGGTCGTGACCGCGGGAGTCTCGAGCTGGACCTCTCTGGTTGAACTGGTTGTGGACAGTGGTGACTTCACCGTTCAGACCTTCAACTTCTCGGGCCCTGGTGGAGACTTTGATCCGGGCGAGAGTGGCAACCTTTGGGTTTCCATGATCAACAATGGCAACATCGCCACCGGCGCAATTTCGGCAACCTTGAGTTCCGAAACGGCCTGGATCAGCATTGTCGACGGCACCAGTAACTTCCCCGGTGCGGGCGTGGGTAGTTCGGTGAACAACTCTAGCAGCCCCTTCAGCATCGCGGTATCCAGCGACTGCTTCGAAGGCCACCTGGCCAATCTCATTCTCACCCTAGAGTACAATAGTGGTGTGGAAGAAGTGGTCGAGTTCCAGGTTCCGGTTGGCAGCGTGAGCAGCAACGATCCTGTGGGTCCGGATAACTACGGCTACTACGCCTTCGATAACACGGACACCAGCTATCCCTACGCGGCCGTTTACGACTGGGTGGAAATCGATCCCAACTATGGTGGACCGGGCACCGACACCGGCCTCTACGACTTCGGTTGGGAGCAGGATGATGTTCGCCAGTACGATCTGCCCTTCAACTTCCAGTACTACGGCGACACCTACGATCGCATCAGCATCTGCTCCAACGGATGGTTCTCCTTCGGCGAGTTCGACGTTCCCCTCTACAGGAACTGGTCGCTGCCTTCGCCGGGAACGCCTCCTAATGTAGTTGCGGTCTACTGGGATAACCTGGACATGAACGGTAGCAACAAGGTCTATCACTGGCATGATACCGTTCAGGATCGCTACATCATCCAGTGGAGCCGCATGCAGAACGACTACAGCGGCGCTACCGAAACCGTGCAGGTGATTCTGTACGATCCCGCCACCCACCCGACGTCTTCGGGTGATGGCGAACTACTCATGCAGTACATGACCGTGAACCAGACCGATAGCCGCGATGGTTACGGAACGGTGGGTATTCAGAACAAGCTGGCTACCGACGCACTGCTCTATACTTACTGGAACCAGTATGCGCCGGGCGCTGCCTCTCTCAGTTCCGGGCGCGCGATTCGTTTCGTGCCCGTGGAAGCGGCCATCACCGGCAGCTTGAGCGGTACGGTCACCAACGAGTCCGCGGGCGGAACACCGGCCGAGGGCGTGCACATCAAGTTGGTGGAAACGGGTCAGGCGCTTATCACTGGTTCCGACGGCAACTTCTTCGGGCCTGTGCCCATCGGCGAGTACACCATCGTTGCCGAGCACCCGAGCTTCGAGCCCGACACGCTCTACAACGTGCTTATCTCCGAAGGCCTCACCTACGAGCACGATTTCTCGCTGGTGGATATCGGTGGTCCGAGTATTGCGAACACCACCGTGCACCCTTATACCAACGACACGGGTGGCCCCTACACCATCCAGACGAATGTCTTCGACTATTCGCCGATGGTGACCCTGGATCTCAAGTACATCGTCATGGGTTCCAGCTCTGGAACGGTGCCGCTTACCCTGATCGATGCGGAAAACAACCTCTATGAGGCTGACATTCCAGGACAGCCGTTGGACTCCTACGTGATCTACTGGATCAAGGCGGAGGACATGGCGGGCAACACGTCCACCGATCCCGAAAACGCGCCCAGCAATAACTACGGATTCTGGGTTGCCGAAGTTGAGGAACTCTTCTTCGACGACATGGAAGTCGCAGGTGGCTGGACTGTTGGCGATCCTGCCGACGACGCGACCACCGGAATTTGGGGGCGCACCGATCCTGTCGGAATCACCGACGACCAGAGTCGTTACTCACAGCCCGAAGACGATCACACTTCGGCTCCGGGTGTTTACTGCTACTTCACCGACGGACGCGGTGGCAGCGTAGGCGACTATGATGTGGACAATGGTCAGACCACGCTCTACAGCCCGGTCTTCGACCTCGAAGGGTCCTCCGGTGTCTCGGTGAACTACGAACGCTGGTACATCAACGACTCCGGCAATGCGCCCAATACCGATTTCTGGCGCGTGCAAGTGACCGACGATGGATCCAACTGGGAAACCCTCGAATACACAAACGAGAGCACCCACCTCTGGATCCACAAGAACTTCGAGCTTACCGGCGTGATCAGCATGACCAGCACCGTGCAGTTCCGCTTCATCGCCTCGGACGAGGGTGACGGCAGCATCGTGGAATGCGGTGTGGATGACTTCCAGATCATCGGCTACACGGTGCCTGAAGTCACCGACGTGGGCGAAGGCGTTCCCGCGCGGGCCATGCTCATGCAGAACGTGCCCAACCCCTTCAACCCGAAGACCGACATTCGCTTCGCCCTGCCCCAGGGCCAGGACGTGAGCCTCAAGGTCTACGACGTGAAGGGCCGGCAGATTGTGACCCTGCAGGACGGTCGCATGGACGCGGGCTATCACACCATCAGCTGGAACGGTACCGACGACACCGGTCGTCAGATGAGCTCCGGCGTTTACTTCTACGTTCTCCAGGGCGAGGATCTGAAGTTGATGGAGAAAATGGTTTTGTTGAAATAGGATTTGGGGGAGAGGACTAACCCCTCCCCTCGTTCCAGCTTCACATGTCACTCGGGGAAGGGGTTCGTCCTCTTCCCCGAGTTCTATTTTTCCGGTATGGTGGCGCGAAGCGGTTTCCCGGGCGCAGTATGTGAGTCGAGCCCGCATAGACGATTTGGCTTCATGTCTACTCGCCGAACCGCTGCGCCGGGAAAGCCGCGAGCGCCCTTGACCCAAGATGAATTTGTGGCGATAGTGGCAGGCATCCTGAGCGCCTAATCTGGGTGGAAGGCTTTCTTGTTCCCGCTGGAGAATCCATGAAACGATCAGTAAGCACCATCATCGGCCTCTTCGTTCTCATTTCACTCGTCGCCTGTTCCCAGGACAAGATCGAGGAATTCCGCATCACCCAAGAGCAGAAAGCCCAAGGCTTCGTTCCCGATCCTCTGGCCTTCGACGTGGAAATCACCCTGGCGCGTTCGGTAAGCAAGAAGACCGGCAATCCGGTAGGCGTGGGTGAGCACTTCGGCATTGATGATGGATCGAAGGTTCGGGCCTTCGTGGAAGCGCGAAACCTGAACCCGGATCGTGTGCACAGTTTTCATCTTGTCTGGCTCAAGCCGGGCAACCTGAAGGAGTCTTTCCGCAAGTACGCCGAAGTAAGCCTTGAAGAAGTTGATGGCGTTTGGAAGAAGCAGATTCTCTGGAAGCAGGCCGAGGATCTGACCCACTTCAAAGAGGAAATTCAAGAGGGTGAGGAGCCGGACGTGATCATGTCCACGGTCATGAATGTGGCGCCTGAAAAATTGCGCGACCTGGGTCTTTACACTTTCCGTATCTACTACAACCGCGAATTCCTAACGGAAACCACCTTCGAGCTGGTGGGCCAGGAAATCGTCTTCGACGGACCCGGCGGCGGTCCCTTCCTTATGGAGAAAAAGGCCGACGTCACGGCAGCGGTTCGCTTGACCGGATTAGAAGTAGATAAGGAATACGCAAGCGAACTCGTCTGGCACAAGCCAGGTGGGAAGAAGCTCTTCGGCAAGGAAATCAACATCGTTGCGGCGGCAGACAGCAGCGCAACCCTCGAGGGCAAGCTCGACATCTCGAAGAAAAAGAAACGCAAGGCGGGCGAGTATGAGCTGAAGGTTTACCTGGAAGGCTCACTCGTGGCGCGCGAGAAATTCGAACTGGTTAAACCCTAGAAGCAATTGCAGGAGGCAAATGATGAAACGGATTCTTCTGACTATCCTATTGATGGCCACGGCGGGGGGCGTTCTCGCCGATGACGTGATGGACTGGGTTAACGAGGGTATTGAGGCCTACAAGAAGAAGGAATACACGGAGGCGGTCACCAATTTTGAATACGCGGCCCAGCTCATTCGTCAGATGAAGGGCGAAGAGTTGACAGCTGCCCTGCCCGCACCCCTCAAGGGTTGGGACAAGGTGAATAGCGACTCCGGCGCGGCCGGCGCCGCCATGTTCGGCGGAGGCACGTCTGCTTCGGCCCGTTACGAAAAGGGCAACGCCAGCTGCGAGATCAGCTTCACCACCGACAATCCCATGCTCAGCAGCATCCTGATGATGTTCACCAATCCCATGATTCTCAGCAGCTCGGGCAAGAAGCTCATCCGGGTTGGCGGAGAGAAAGCCTCATTGGAATACAATGACGGCACGGGAGAAATTACCGTGGTGGTGGACAAGCGAGTATTGGTGATGATTAGCGGATACGACATCACCGAGGAAGATCTTCGCGCTTACGCTGAAGCCATCGACTACGAACTCATTGAGGAGTTGTCGGAAAACTAGCTGTCAGTCGCCAGTCACCAGTCGCCAGCCACCAGAATGGAGCCCCCTGATTCGGGGGCTTTTTCTGTACCCGGGTACAGTGGTGCGAGCTAATCGGATTATCCCTAGGCGGAGAATAAGTAACTAGTCGTCTTGTTTGGGTAGAGGGCGATAGGGTCCGCCTGGAATTTCAATTTCACTTCTCCCATCAGCGTCACTGTCGACCATAAATGTGAGATCCTTTTTCGCGATTCTTCCGTCAATGATTTCAAAGTCTACATAGGCAGAAAACCCTAGAGCTAGATCCCTTTCTGGTGCCTTTACTCCTGAAAAGCGGATGAGTTTCTCAGGCACCGGGATAGGGGGGAAACTAACATCGCTTTCCGAACCGACAATTGTGAATAGTCCAGTGATCTCAAAAAGTGTGTCATCAGAAATCATATTATCAGGAGAGGAAGTTCCCTCAAAGGCGGGTTTCCAGAAGAAGGGATCGGGAATCAGCACGGCTCTGAATTTTCCATTCGGGATGGACACGCTATAGTCAAGAATACGACTGGCACTGTAAGTCGGACGTATTTTGTCCGAGAAGCAATAAACCATCGTAATCGACATTTCGCCTTCGCTCATCGTCAGTGATTGTACCAGGGGCCTAACTTCACCTTCTGTAAGGATTTGGTATAGCTCAATCGCTACAGGATTAACATCCGCCCCTAATTGCTCTGATAGGGAAAAGGAGGTTAGGACGAACATCAGCCGCCAGGGGGATTGGCGAGTGCTTAGGGATTGTCCGGTGACCAGTTGAGGGAGCAGGGATGCAATCAAGATTAGAGCCGGGAGCAAGTGCCTCACATCGTCCTCATTTCATCTACTCGAAGTAGCGTCGTGCGGTTTGCACGAGAAGTTCGGCGCCGATGGGCAGCGCATCTTCATCGATGTCGAACTCGGGATGATGATGCGGCGCTGTGATTCCCTTGGCCTCGCTTCCGCATCCCACGAAGACGTAACAGCCGGGCACGCGCACCATCATGTCGCTCATGTCCTCGCTGCCCATGGTCATTTCCTCGATAACGTTTTCCGCGCCGACCAGATTCGTAGCCACTTCGCGCACCATGGTCGCCATGGCCTCATCGTTGACCGTGGGCACATTGACGCGGCGATAATCCAGATCGTACTCACAACCGAAGGCTGCGCAGACCCCGGCAATGACCTTCTCCAGCCTACCGGGAATGTCTTCCCAAAGCTGCTTGTCCAAAGTGCGCACCGTGCCCGAAAGCTTCGCCTCGCCGGCGATAATGTTGAAGGCCGTGCCCGCGTGGAACTCACCCACGGTGACCACAGCGGGCAGCAAAGGATCGGTCTGCCTCGAAACCACGGCCTGCAGTGCCGTCACCAGGTGGGCCGCGCAGTGCAGGGGGTCGATGGTGTCGTGGGGCGCCGCGGCGTGGCCGCCCTTTCCTTTAACCGTCAGGTAGAACTCGTCGGCACTCGCCATGAGCGCCCCCGATTTCACGGCGATGGTTCCCGTGGGCAAACTCGCCCAGTAGTGCATGGCCAGGGTGTTATCCACGGTGGGATTTTCCAAGACGCCGTCTTCAATCATGGCCGGAGCGCCGCCCAGTCCTTCTTCGGCCGGCTGAAAGATGGCCTTCACATTGCCCACAGGCGCTTCACGGCGAAGTGCGCTCATGGCGGCCAGCAAAGTGGCGGTGTGGCCGTCGTGTCCACAAGCGTGCATGACGCCGGCATTTTCCGAACCGTAGTCGCGCCCCTCAGCCTCTTGAATCGGCAGGGCGTCCATATCTGCGCGGATACCCAAGGTTTTCGCAGCCTTCGGGTTTCTGAGCAAACCCACCACGCCGGTCTTGCCAATGCCCGTCTGCACTTCCAGACCCAGGCCAGTCAGATACTTGGCAACCACACCGGCGGTGCGAACTTCCTCGAAGCCCAACTCCGGATGCTGGTGGATATCCCTGCGAAGCCTAACCAGATCTTCGCGCTCTTGCTTGTTGAGATGCTCAGTCATGGTGCTCCTATCCAATGAACTCAACGTCCACGGCTTCGGGAATCAAACCTTCGCGATGTGCACGATCCAGGAACAGTTTGATGGATTCCCGCCCGCGCTCGCCATAGTCCAAGGTAAGTTCGTTCACGTACATGCCCACGAATCGATCGGCCAGGTCAATGTCGAGACCGCGTCCGAATTCAAGCGCATAGGCCACGGCTTCTTCGCGATGCTCCAGCGCGAAAGCGATGCTTTCCTTGAGAATACGGCCCATCTCCTCCATGCGCTCCTTGCCCAGGTCGCGGCGAATCGCGTTGCCGCCCAGGGGAAGGGGAAGCCCACCCGTTTCCTTGCCCCACCAGATACCCAGGTCCAGCAGCAATTCCAAACCTTCGCTGGCATAGGTGAGCTGACCCTCGTGGATGATCAAGCCCGCGTCGAATTCACCGGCGGCCACGCGCCCCGTGATTTCGTCGAAGGTAACCACCTCGTAGTCGAACTCGCCGATGGCCATGCGCAGGGCAAGGAAGGCGCTGGTGAGCGTGCCCGGCACGGCGATCTTCTTCGTCTTCGCCTCTTCAAGGGTGAGCCCGGGCCTGGCAACCAGCATGGGACCATAGCCATCGCCCATGGATGCGCCGCAGGCCAACAATGCGTAGTGCTCGTGCAGGTGCGCGTAAGCGTGAATGGAAACCGCCGAAATATGCAGTTCCTGTTTCAGGCAACGACGGTTCAGCGATTCGATGTCCTGCAGGGTGTGCTGGAAATCGTAGGGCCCGCTATCCACGAAGCCTTTGGCCAGGCCATAGAACATGAAGGCATCATCGGGATCGGGGCTATGGGCGAGCAGGATTTTCATCTTTTCCATCTTTCCTCCGGCCGGGTTTGAGCCGTGCATCCTAAGCCAAGGCCCCTCGCGCATCAAGTAGGGGGCTTCCCTTCGGCCCTTCTTTCTGCTATTTCTCGACACGAGAGAAAGACGCAGGAGGATGAGAATGCCCGACCTTGATCTCGTGTTTGTCTGCGAGCTCCAGGACATTCCCGGGGGCGAAGCACGCGCCTTCGATGTGGAGGGCTATAACTTGGCCATTTTCAACACGGGCGACGAGCTTTACGCCCTTGAAAACGCCTGCCCCCACATGGGGGCGGCACTGGCCGAGGGAGAGATGATGGGCGGCAGCGTCTGTTGCCATGAGCACGGCTGGATGATCGACCTGCTCAGCGGTGAGGCCCTGGAAAGGGATTGGGCGCAGGTGGCCACCTACCCCGTGGAAGTTCAGGACGGGAAGGTCTACGTGCAACTGGGGTAATTATGAAGATTCGCGACTTTCAGGATAGCGATGTGGAAACCTTCGTCGCCATCCGAAACCGAGCCGTGCCGGCCGAGCCCACCAGCGCCGAACAGTTCCGGCAGGCCCCCAAAGATGATCACTTCACTCGCACATTGGAAATTGACGGGAAGGCTCAAGGCTTCGGCGTGCTCAGGCCCTGGCCCTTCGGAGGCGGACCCGGGCGCTGGGCCATCGGCGTCTACATGCACGAAGATTTTCGCCGACGCGGCCTGGGGCGAAAAATCTACGAGGATCTCTGCGCGGAGGCCGATCGCAGAGGCTGGGAGTCCCTTCGTTCGGGATACTATGAGAGCACCGAAGGGGCGGACGGGTTTTCCAAAGCCCTGGGCTTCGTACCCTGGCTTCGCGAAGATGCTTTCTCCCTCGATCTAGATCGCGACTTTGGCGAGGACCTGGCCGAAGCTCTGGCTCGCCTCAAGCTCGATGATGTCGAACTCACTACATTTGACCTTTGGGATAAGCCGGAGAAGGAAAAACTCTTCTACAAGTTTTGCCTGCCCATCTTCCGCATGGTGCCCGAAATGCAGGGCGATCCCGATCCCGACTACGAGACCTTTCACAAGAACAACCTTCGCCAACCACCTTTTCGCGACGATTGTTTGTTCATCGCCCTAAAGGATGGAGAGCTTCTGGGATACACCCAGCACCGATTGCCGCCCGGCGGGCAACCCTTCATTCACATGACGGGTGTGCATCCGGATCATCAGCGCAAGGGCGTGGCACGCGTGCTCAAGCTTCACTCGCAGCAAGCTCAGAAGGACCGCGGTTTCAGCCGCGTGGGCACCGGCAGCGCAGAAGACAATCAGGGCATGCAGGCGCTCAACCGCGAATTGGGTTTCTACGTTAGCGACAGTTATCTCTTCGTCAAACGCGACCGCGAGGGCGGCTCGCCGGAAAAGGAGTGACCATGGCCAAGGTGGGAGTGGTGCTATCGGGCTGCGGAGTTTTCGACGGCGCGGAAATTCACGAATCGGTGATCACGCTACTCGCCCTCGACCGCGCGGGCGCCGAGGTGGTCATGGCCGCTCCCGATATAGAATTGGACGAAGTGGATCATCTGCGCGGCGAACCCACAGGCAAGAAGCGCAATGTCTTGGTGGAGTCGGCGCGGATTGCGCGGGGGG
>RRYU01022491.1_pt1 | contig 58859 bp, 47 predicted proteins | sample 2162651 | NCBI WGS metagenome assembly RRYU01 (sample SAMN10267283, study PRJNA491782) | microbial mat metagenome | isolation source: biomat in the production well | place: Japan: Minami-Kanto gas field, natural gas well KTG3 | collected 2017-06 | reverse complement strand
CCCCCCGACGGGCGAGTCGCCAGCTCCTGCTCCAACTCCTGCACGCGCTGGCTGAGCGTCTCAAGCGCGCGTTCCTGGACCAAGATCGCCTGAGCCATGTAATAGGGCGCTGCCGGCTGCCGCTCTACGGCGGCGGCAATCTGCTGCTCCGCGGCACCGTCTCTCGGACCTGTCTGATGCTCGGCCTGCCTTAGCTTGCCGAAAAGATCGTCGATGATCTGTTGCTCGTTCTGACGCTGCTGACTGAGATCCATGGTTGGCCTCCGCGAAGTGGATCAGATGACCTCGATGACGACCTCAAGGATATCCGGTCTAACGCGGCGACTCCAAGCGGCTCAGGCGCCGCATGACGATCTCCGGTTGATGATGTCGATAGGCCATCTGTCGCACGCGAAGACCCGGAGACAGGACACTTTCTTTAGCACCTTCGTGAAGAGAATGCCGTGTCCGCCCCGGCCGGAAGCCTCGACCGCCTCGACACCCGTCAGGGTGCTCCGGGCTGATCGCGGACGTCTGAAAGCGCATCCATCGCAGCGCCAATCGCGTAGAATGCCGACTTGAGATGGGTAACGAAGGACGACGATGGAAAGCTTTCGCGGCACGACGATTCTCTCGGTCAGGCGTGGCAACAAGGTCGTGATCGGCGGCGACGGCCAGGTCTCGCTGGGACCCACGGTCATGAAAGGCAACGCACGCAAGGTGCGCCGCCTCTTCAAGGGGCAGGTGATCGCCGGATTCGCGGGTGCCACGGCCGATGCCTTCACCCTCTTCGAGCGCTTCGAGGGCAAGCTGGAGAAACACCAGGGGCACCTCACCCGATCAGCCGTGGAGCTGGCGAAGGATTGGCGGACAGATCGCATGCTGCGCCGTCTCGAGGCCCTGCTCTGCATCGCCGACGCCCGGACATCCCTGATCATCTCGGGGACAGGCGATGTCGTGGAGCCCGAGAACGACCTGATGGCCATTGGCTCCGGTGGTTCCTTCGCACAGGCTGCAGCCCGAGCACTGCTCGAGAACACCGAGCTCAGCGCCCGCGAGATCGTCGAGAAGGGCTTGAACATTGCCGCGGACATTTGCATCTACACCAATCACAACCTGGTGCTCGAAGAGCTCGAGACCGAGCTGTGATAAAACGCTGCTGTGACAAGACGCTGAGCCAGTACGCTGTCGGGAGCGGCGTTACGGATACGCAAAGCGCGTCCAATTTGCGCACTGGCGGAAGACGGCGAGCTTGGTGATGGATACTGCACGCATGAGCAGGGCGCATCATATGAGACACCCTGCCACGCACCGAATACAGCCGACGAGGTCCGCTTTCTTCGATCTCGATTGGGCCGCCTGATGTGACACTGGCCCAGGCCGACGCCTCGTCAGATCGAACCTGAATCCAAACGGCTACCCGCACCGGGCAGCCCCTTCGACGGACAGATCCAGATGTCGGAAATCACCCCCCAACGCATCGTCGCGGAGCTCGACAAGCACATCATCGGTCAGGATGAGGCGAAACGCGCCGTTGCGATCGCGTTGCGCAACCGCTGGCGCCGCGCCCAGATCGAGGAGCCGATGCGCTCCGAGATCACGCCGAAGAACATCCTCATGATCGGGCCGACCGGTGTCGGCAAGACCGAGATCGCGCGGCGTCTCGCACGCCTGGCAAACGCGCCCTTCATCAAGATCGAGGCAACCAAGTTCACCGAGGTCGGCTATGTCGGCCGGGATGTCGAGTCCATCATCCGCGATCTTGCGGACGTCGGGGTCAAGCTCGCACGCGAGCAGGAGATGGCCAAGCTCGCCGGACAAGCCGAGGCCGCCGCCGAAGAGCGCATCCTCGACGCACTTCTCCCGCCGCCCTCCAATTTCGAGGAGGAGGGTCGCTCGACGACCGGAGCCGCAACGCGCGAGAAGTTCCGCCAGAGGCTGCGTGCCGGTGATCTCGACGATCGAGAGATCGAGATTCAGGTCTCCGCCTCGCCAATGGGGGTCGAGATCATGGCCCCGCCCGGCATGGAGGAGATGACGAGCCAGTTGCAGGGGCTTTTCCAGAACCTCGGCCAGGGTCGCATGAAACGCCGCAAGCTCCGTATCCGGGACGCCCGCCAGCTCCTCAAGGACGAAGAGGCCGCCAAGCGCGTCAACGATGAGGAGCTGAAGCTGCGTGCGATCGAAAACGTGGAGCAGAATGGCATCGTCTTTCTCGACGAGCTCGACAAGGTCACCAAGCGCGGCGAAGGCATGGCCGGTGCCGATGTCTCGCGTGAAGGCGTCCAGCGTGACCTGCTGCCGCTGGTCGAGGGCAGCACGGTCTCCACCAAGCACGGCGTCGTGCGCACCGATCACATCCTCTTCATCGCCTCGGGCGCCTTCCACCTCTCCAAGCCGTCGGATCTGATCCCCGAGCTTCAGGGCCGGCTGCCGATCCGTGTCGAGCTCAAGGCCCTGACGACCGAGGACTTCGTGCGGATCCTGACCGAGCCGGACGCGTCCTTGACCGACCAGTATCGAGCCCTGTTGGCGACCGAAGGCGTCGGCTTGGAGTTCACCGAAGACGGGATCCGCCGACTCGCCGAGATCGCCTGGCAGGTCAACGAACGGACCGAGAACATCGGCGCACGACGCTTACACACCGTCCTGGAACGATTGCTGGAGGACGTGTCCTACAACGCATCCGACCTGGACCGGGTCACGGTGACCATCAACGCGGCCTATGTCGACCAGAATCTCGCCGGGCTCGCGGCCGACGAGGACCTGTCGCGATACATCCTGTGAACCGCGTCCAGTGCGATCTGTACGCTTGTGGCGAGGATCCGGCCTTGCAGTGATTCGTAAGCGCCCCGGATGACGCGGTTTGGATCCTGTGATCTTCCGGATCGCGATGGGCTCGGCCCTCTCCGCCTCCCCGAGGCGGAGGGATTCCGGCCCGACCCGTCGCTTCCAATCACGAATGCCGAAAACGTCAACGCCACCCCAAACGCATCAACCTAGTCAAGTCAGCGCCCGCGGCAGTTGCGCCGGCGCCGGAGAACCCCATGCCTACACCGACCGAGCTCAACCTGCACCAACAATCGCGAATCCTCGAGATCACCTTCGACGACGGCTCGCACTTCAACCTGCCGTGCGAGTATTTGCGCGTCTACTCCCCCTCGGCCGAGGTCCAGGGTCACGGGCCGGGGCAGCGTGTTCTGCAGCTCGGCAAGGAAGACGTGGGGATCGACAAGATCGAGCCGGTCGGCAACTACGCCATCTGTCTGCATTTCGACGACGAGCACAACACCGGGATCTATTCCTGGGAGTACCTCTACAAGCTCGGCCTCGAGCAGGAGCACCTCTGGAAGGCGTATCTCGACGAGTTGGAGAAGGCCGGGCAAAAACGAAAGGTCCGTGCGTCCTGATCCTCAACGCCGATGCTGTAAACTTGACCGCTCGGCAACGGACCAAGGGCCGTCGCCTTGACTGACCCGGATCACCCGGCCGTCGCCCCTGCAGGGCCTCGGCCTTCGAAAACAATCATTGATCTGAGCCGCGCCGCCAAAGCCCGATGGTATGCGACAAGGCCGAGCAGACCCGAAACGCGGTTGATCCACTCGAGCGCGGCTCAGCAGGGACACAGCATGTCCGACGACAAGACGACACATTTCGGTTATCAGCAGGTCCCGATCGAGGAGAAGGCGACGCGCGTGCGCGCCGTGTTCGATTCGGTCGCCTCCCGTTACGACCTCATGAACGACCTCATGTCACTGGGGATCCACCGGCTCTGGAAACGCCACACCATCGAGCTATCCGGTGTACGACGCGGCCAGCGGGTGCTTGACCTCGCCTCCGGCACAGGTGACCTGGCCGAGCGCTTCTCCGGGATCGTCGGCCCCCAGGGTCTGGTGGTCATGTCCGACATCAATGCGTCCATGCTCACCGAAGGGCGCGAGCGCATGATCAACCGCGGACGGGTCGGCAACCTGCAGTACGCCCTGATCAACGCCGAGAAGCTGCCATTCCCCTCGGATCTCTTCGACTGCGTCACCATCGGTTTCGGGCTGCGCAATGTCACCGACAAGCAGGCCGCCCTGGACGAGATGTATCGCATCCTCCGACCGGGTGGCCGGGCGCTGATCCTCGAATTCTCCCATCCGGTCAGCCGCCCGTTGAGCCGAGCCTACGACCTCTATTCATTCTCGGTCCTCCCCACACTCGGTCGGCTCGTCGTCAATGACCCGGAGAGCTATCGCTACCTCGCCGAATCCATCCGCATGCACCCGGACCAGGAGACCTTGCGCGCCATGATGGAGGCTGCAAGATTCGAGCGCTGCGACTATTTCAACCACAGCGGCGGCATCGTCGCGATCCATCGAGGCTATAAGCTGTGAGCGAAGGCATTCAGATCCCGGACGCGTTGCTTGCCGTCGTTGAGCAGGCACTGAATCGCTACATCGAGCTGGACCCGGAAGGCGCCGCTGGATTCGCCGCACTGGAAGGGCGGATCATCGGCATCGAGCTGAAAGGATTCGGAACCCGCGTGACCATCATCCCGAGCGCGCAACGCCTGCAGCTCTTCGGCGGCTATGACGCCCCACCCGACTGCCTCATCCGCGGAACCCCGCTCGGGCTCGCCCGCATGGGCATGGCCGAGCGCAAAGAGACCCAAGTCATCAAGGGCGAGGTCGAGATCGAGGGCGACACGACCCTGGCCCAGGCGTTCAATCGCGCGCTCGCGGGTCTCGATGTCGACTGGGAGGAGCAGCTCGCCCGTGTGATCGGCGACCCCTTCGCCCACCAGGTCGGCACCCGGGTGCGCGCCGCCGCGCGTTGGGGTCAGAAGACCTCCGAGTCACTCACCGCGGACCTCCAGGAATACCTTCAAGAGGAGGCGCGACTCCTCCCGACGCGCTACGAGATCGAGGCCTTCCTGGCCCAGGTCGACATCCTGCGCGACGACGTCGAGCGCGCCGAGGCCCACGTGGAACGACTCACCCGACAGCTTGCGGGGCCCGGCAAGCACTCATGATCGGACCCCGTGAGGCCCTGCGGCTCTTCCGCATCAACTGGATCCTGCTGCGCCACGGCCTGGACGAGGTCATCCTCGCGACCCATCTGTTCAGACCCCTTCGCTGGGTCATGTACATCACCCCCTGGCACTGGTTTCGACGCAACCTGCCGACCTCCTACCCGGTTCGGGTGCGCCTCGCACTGGAGGACCTGGGCCCGATCTTCGTCAAGTTCGGACAGATCCTCTCGACCCGGCGCGACCTCTTGCCGGACGATCTGGCCGTCGAGCTGGCCAAGCTCCAGGACCGGGTGCCGCCCTTCGACGGCACCGAGGCACGCGCCATCATCGAGAAGGCATGGGGCCGCTCGGTCGACGATGTCCTCGATGAGTTCAACCCGATTCCGCTCGCCTCCGCCTCCATCGCACAGGTCCACACCGGCCGGCTGAAGGACGGCACCGAGGTGGTGGTGAAGGTCCTGCGTCCAGGTATCGAGCGGACCATCCGCGGGGATCTCGGGCTGATGTACACCATCGCCCACCTTGCCGAGCGGTATTGGAAGGACGGCCGTCGGCTCCGCCCGGTCGACGTCGTCCGCGAGTACGAGAAGACCATCTACGACGAGTTGGATCTGCAGCGCGAGGCGGCCAATGCATCACTGCTGCGTCGCAACTGGATCCACAGCGAGATGCTCTATATCCCGGAGGTCTATTGGGACTGGACCCGCCCCGGCGTCATGGTCATGGAGCGCATCTACGGCACCCCGGTGAGCGATGTCGTTCGACTCAAGGCCCAGGGTGTCAGCATGAAGCAACTGGGCGAGCGCGGGGTCGAGATCTTCTTCACCCAGGTCTTCCGGGACAATTTCTTCCATGCCGACATGCACCCGGGCAACATCTTCGTCGAGCCGTCCGGGCGCTATATCTCGATCGACTTCGGGATCGTCGGCACCCTGACCACCGAGGATCAGCGCTATCTCGCCGAAAACCTGCTCGCCTTCTTCGAACGCGATTACAGGCGGGTCGCCGAGCTCCACGTCGAATCCGGTTGGGTTCCGCCCGGCACCCGCGTCGACGAGTTCGAGTCCGCCATCCGGACCGTCAGCGAGCCGATCTTCGAAAAGCCCCTGGCCGAGATCTCGTTCGGGCATTTTCTGGTCCGCCTCTTCCAGACGGCACGCCGGTTCGACATGGAGATCCAACCGCAGCTCGTCTTGCTGGAAAAGACACTGCTCAACATCGAGGGTCTCGGCCGTCAGCTCTACCCCGAGCTGGACCTCTGGACCACCGCCAAGCCATACATGGAACGTTGGATGAAGGAGCAGATCGGCGTCGTCGGCCTCCTCGAGCGGACCAAGCGCAACGTCATCTCCGTCGCCGACCAGACCCCGGAGATCCCGCTGATGGCCTACCGCATCCTCAGCACCTTCGACAAACGTCTGCGCGCTGCCGAGGCGGAATCGCAGAGAGCACACGGACGCGGACAGCACCCTGCCTCCAACACCGCATTCCATTCGGTTCGCGCCCTCGCCGCCGCCACCCTGGTCGTCTGCGGCACCCTCATCCTCCTGCTCGGCCCAGGGCCCTGGCTGCCGACCGCAACGGGGGTAACGGTGGTTTTGGGCTGCTATCTGGCTGGTGCGCTTCTGTTCTACTCGGCCGGGCGACGAACTTGAATGTGATCACGGAACTCGCGTTGGGCCTTGCACATTCTTCCGTCAAAGGGTCGCCTGGTCGCAAAGAGCCTGAGCCGTCCAACACCCTGGAGCAGCGTCAAGAATTGGTCGGAGTCTATCGTATGTCTCGTACCATGCCTTAATCGTCGGCTGAATTTTAAGACACCAAGTGTATCCATGACGCGCAATCGCTCGCTCGCTAACAGACTCGCACGACCGTCCGCCCCGTTCCGCCGACTTAAAGCCCACATCCGTGTCCGCATTCTTGCCCTGCAAGGAAAAGCAAACCGGGGATACTGCACCAATTGTGAGTCAAACACCTGGTTCGTACAGGAAGGCCCTTGGCTCCGCGATGAATATCGCTGCAACAACTGCAGATCGATCCCGCGTTTCCGACTCCTGATTCATGTCCTCAATGCCTATTTTCCCGACTGGGAGGGCATGAGCATTCATGAGTCCTCGCCTGATGGCAGCTCATCGGAGCTGCTCAGGCGCAAGTGTCGCGATTATTCAGCCTCTCACTATTTCGAGGATCTTCCACGCGGCCAATACCGAGACGGAAATCGATCCGAAGATCTCTCTCAACTGACGTTTCCCGATCACTCATTCGATTTGTTCGTGACCCAAGACGTATTGGAGCATGTCCTCGAGCCGGAGAAGGCTTTCGCAGAGATCGCGCGCGTGCTAAAACCCGGCGGCGCTCATGTGTTCACCATGCCTTGGTATCCCGAGTTGACCGACAACAGGATACGCGCCCGCCTCCAAGATGGACACATCCTGCATCTGCAGGAACCCCTATATCACGGAAACCCCATCAGCGAGAAAGGCGCTCTGGTCACGGTAGACTGGGGAATCGGCTTTACAGACTTCGTCTATACGCATTCCGGGATGTTTACGACAGTGATTCAAATCAAGGATCCTTCAATGGGGTTGGATGGAAAGTTCCTGGAGGTTTTCGTAAGTCGTAAGCCGAAACCCAAGATTCAGATTAACCCGCAGTCTTGAGTTTCGCCCTCTTGCAAGGATGTTGCGCTTATGCACACTCACGACGATGGTTATCGGCGTCTATCGACGGAGTGACTCGAGCTCCGACACCAGACGGTCCAGATCAAGATCCTCCCAGCGGCGTGCTCTGAGAAGACGCGCCGTGCGAGCCGCCCAATCCGCCAGGTCATCCGGGGCGGTATCACGGCCGGCTTGACTCGACGCCTGAGCGCCAGAGAGCGGGGTCACCTTTGCAGGTGTCGGCTCGGGCCGTGCATCTTTCGGTGGGCCGTCATACATCTCCCGATATTGAGCAAGGACATCCTCGGTCGTTCCCGAGCCGATGACCCGGCCATGCTCCATCAGCAGCGCTTTGTTGCACATCCGCTTGATCAGTTCTTCGGAATGCGAGGACAAGACAATGATTGAGACCTGCTCTGTAAAGAGTTTCAACCGCTCGCTGGCCTTGTGCAAAAAGGCCGCATCCCCGGCCCCGATCCCCTCGTCAAGCAACAAAATGTCGGGCGCTACCGAGGTCGAAACCGCAAAGGCAAGACGCATTCGCATGCCGGCAGAATAGGTGCGAATCGGCAGGTTGAGGAAATCGCCGAGCTCGGTGAAGTCCGCGATTTCATCAAGACGGGACTGAATTTGCGATCGCCTCAGCCCCAAGTAGAGTCCCCGTAGCAGGATATTTTCATAGCCAGTACTTTCCGGATCCATCCCGAGACTAATGTCGAACAAGGGCACGCTGGCGCCATCGACCGACACTGCCCCCTCGTTGGGCTCGTAGATTCCGGCAAGCACCCGCAGCAAGGTGGTCTTACCCGCCCCGTTGTGCCCGACCAACCCGAGGCGATCTCCACTTTCAAGGCGAAGATTGATGTCCTGCAAGGCCTGTACGACAGAGATTCGATCCGAACCCGACTCCGAGCGGATTTGCCCACCTGTTGCACTCTGTATCAAGCGATTCTTGATCGATCTCGTCGCCGAGCTATAAACCGGGAACGAGACCGAAACATGCTCTAGGGTGATCAATGCCATCGTGATCAGCCTCAAACCCAGTAGGCAATCCGCCAACGATAGGCGGAATAGAAAAAGAGCGTGATTACCCACCCAAAGACCGCGATCAGCAGAACTGCGAACCAGTTCTCCCACGCAGGCGCATTACCCAGCATCGGTGCACGGAGGATCTCGACCATGTGATAAAAGGGGTTGAGCTGCAGGAATAAAGCTCGATCGGGCAACATTTCGGGCAGCCAGATCACCGGGGTCAAAAAGAACAAAACCTGCACGACGCTGCCGACGATCAAGGGCACATCGCGAAAACGCGCACTCAGAAGCCCGAAAAAGAGCGCCATCCAGAATCCGTTGATCAACAGGATCAGGATTGCAGGCAACACCCAGAGCACATGCCAGGTGAGTTGGGAATCAAACCACCAGGCGACGGCCAAAAAAATCCAGATGTTGTGGGCAAAGGCGATCAGGGCCGACCAAACCTCGCGATAGGCATAGATGGATACCGGCGCATTGAGCTGACGGATCATGCCCTCCGCCCCGATAAATGCCTGGCAACCCCCGAGAATCATCGTCGAAACCAGAGCCCAGATGACGAACCCGGCAGCAAGAAACGGCAGATAGTCATGCAGGTCTTGGCCGAAAATCTGACCATAGAGGAGCCCCAACGCAAAGACCATGACCCCCATGGAAATGGTGATCCAGAATGGACCGAGGGTCGAACGCCGATAGCGTTGGCGCACGTCGTGCATACCGAGTGTTCCCCAAAGCTCACGACGTTCCCAACCCCGCCGAATATCGCTTAATGCGCTCCTAAACTGCTCCGGCTTTAGACCTTGACGAAGCTGATGAACCAAAGGCGATTGGAAACGTTCGGCTTCGGTGCTCATCGGATCTGCCCCACGGATGTTATGGTCGGTGAGCCCAAGGGCTCGACGAGGTCGAGTTGCTCCAAGCGTCGACGATACCTAGCGCCCACAGCGGCAAAGCTGTTATGGCGCCGGATATAGGCTGCCCCGGCCTCGCCGATCTGTCGGGCGCTTTCAGGCTCATTAACCAGCTGCCGCATGTAATGCGCCGCCATCCGGACATCCGCATCGGCCCAGAGCTGACCCTGTCCGAACGGATAGTCATCGGCACCGACGGGCATAAACAAATGATCCACTAGACAACTGTTCTCCTGATTCATGAAATCGAGATTCCCTGAATAGCCCGTTGCGATAACGGGCTTGCTCATGAACATCGCCTCCGCCAAACCGCGGCCGAAACCCTCGGACCGGTGCAGCGAGACAAAACAGTCGCAGCAGTTGACCAACGCTTTGATCTCTCGATCATCCATCACACGATCGACCCAATGGATCCGTGGGTCGTTCATCAACCCCGAGTCTTTGAAATCCTCATAAGCACTCACGCACTCGGCCATCCCATTTGTCTTGATGACCAAACCCACCGAGTCCTCGGATTGCCCGAACGCAGCCTCGAAGGCACGAATGACGGCCCAAGGGTTCTTTCGACTGACATACGAACGGAAGTCGAAAAAAAACAAAAAGAGGAATCGGTCATCGGGAAGCCCCAGCGAGGATCGACTTGCCGGCGTTGTCAGGTGCGGCTCAACCGCCAATGGCATCCACACAACCGGACATTCTGCGATCTCGGCGATCGCCTGCTGGACGAAACGCGAAGGCGCCCAAATCTCGTCTAGCCCCGCGAGCGCAGGTCGCCAGGCATCCGGAAACCGGCTCAACTCCCAGGCCCAATACCCGATGTTGTAGCGGCCCTCGAATAATCCCTTCCCTTGATGCTGCCAGGCCATCGACATCTCGTTGGCATTCAGGACAAAGATATTCGCACGAAAGTTCGCCGTAGCGTCTTCACGATCCATGAGCGCGAAATCCTTATGCATGTCGGCCCACTGACGACCGTACTCACCGAAGAGATTGCGCATGGCGAAAGGCACACCAGTAGCATCTAGCGCACACGCCGCGGTGCGGATGTCCTCGGCTCGCCCAAGCACCGCATAGGGGTGCCCCACCAACAGTGCACCAGGGGCGAAGGCGTATCGCGTGCCTCGGGATGGTCCGGCTCCCAGGGCGACCGTTTGTGTCGCAAAGGGTGGCGTCAACTCGCGACCGCACAGCAGATAAGCCAGACGAGCCCGGAGTCCGGCTATGCCCTCGGCACCCGCAACGCGAAGCGCACGTGTCGTCATTGCCGATAGTGTCCCATGGCGAGCCCAGATGTCTCGGGCGCGTGCAAGAACCGACCACTTCACTAGGGTCCCACCGAATCGGGACGATGATCGCCCTGCCCTTGATGATGCGAACCGCCGATCCCTGGCGGCCACATGGCATCAAGCGCCTGCCGAGTCGCCTCCAAGTAACCATGACCGTGCCGTTGATCCGGCTCGAGATGATTACCTTCGGCCCATTCGTTCCATGCGTTTATGAAGACCAAACGCTGTCCCGGGGGGTTGATCTCACGGGTTTGATTAATCAGGTGCGCCAGCCAATGCCCATACACCTCCGGTGTTGAATTAAGAAAGACGTCGCTTGTATCTTGACGCCGAGCGGTGTTGTCCCACGCCGGCATGGCGGTGCGGAAGAAGGCGTGATCGGGCAACGGACGCTTGATGAAATTTTCGGCCGTTGCCGAATAGTCGTAGACAAGTCCCTTGAAAGCCCTGTTTGCCATCGCCGGTTGAGGATTCAACAACACGGCGCGCTCATGGGGCGGAAACTCGACGGCAGCGTCAAAGCCGAAATCGCCGGGATTCAGTGTGGATCCGAAACTCTGGACGCTGGCGAGGAAGATCTCGCCGACCCTGGACCGCCGGCATGCCTCGCGCCAAATCGACGCGGTTCGGGCGGGATCCGGCAGCAATTCGATTCGATAGACCAGGATCAAAGGGCGGCCACAGACGCGGATATAACGGGGATCCACGAGCAGAGATTCAAGCGCAAGGATAAACGCCAGATCATCGTCGTCCGAATGCTGTTGTCCGATCAAGATATCCGATTCGCGGCCATCCCAACGCCGACTCCAGTTTTCGTTTGCCCAACAGACGCAAAATGGAAAATTCGGCTGTCCCGTGGAAGACATCTCATCAAGCGGCCGATGCAACAAACGCTTACCCGCGAACCAATAATAGTAGTAGCAGAATCCATAGACGCCATATTGACGGGCCAGGTCCGCTTGAGCCTGACGGCTTTCGGGCAGACGTAAATCATAGAAACCTAGATCCGCTGGCAAGTGCGGCTGATAGTGGCCGGCAAAATTCGGCTTTGCACGCGTCACATTGGTCCATTCCGTAAACCCCTTACCCCACCAGCGATCATTTTCCGGAATCGGATGGAATTGAGGAAGATAAAAGGCGATGAGACGGACTGAGTCGTAGTCCTCTAAGGTGTTACGCCAACGATCGAGAAAGATCCTCCTGTTCGTTTCGATACGTTTCGACTTGCCCGACGGCGCAGCCTCAGTGGAAACGCTCAAATGATGAATCACGACGGAGCTTGGCTCGTAGATGACATCGAGCCCTTGCGCTTGGGCACGTAACGAGAGGTCGCAATCTTCATAATAGGCCGGCGCATACACATCGTCAAACCCACCGAGGCGATCGAACAACGCCTTTTCGATCAGGAGACTTGCGCCGGAGCAGTGATCGACGCGACGACGCCGTGCATAGGTCGCCGCCGACGGATCATCATTCAGACCGATCAGCTCGACGCGCCCGTCGCGCTTCAGTGCCGCCCCCGCTTCCTGGAGATGGCCACTCGGATAAATCAGTTTCGAGCCGACGATCCCGACCCGCGACTCCTCCGCAAAAACGGCGACCAATGCATCGAGCCATCCAGCCAGCACCTGCGTATCGTTGTTCAGGATATGCAGGTATCGTCCACGTGCAAAACTTGCCCCGCGATTGGCACTTCGCAGGAAGCCCTGATTGGCGTCGTTTCGGATGTAGCGGATTCCCATGACCGAGGCGATCACGTCCGGTGTCTCGTCGATGGATGCATCGTCGATGACGAGGATCTCGATCGGCACATCCGGCGGATTCGCTGCGATGGATTGAAGACAACAGAGAGTATAGCTGACCTGGTTGTAGACAGGCACCAGCACGGTCACCACAGGATCTGCGGCACTTGGCACGCTCAACGCCCCAGCCGCCTCCACAAAGCCCGACTCCAACAAGGGCAAACGGGGCAGAGGAGTGACGGTCGCGGACACCGCATCGTCGGGCACAACGGCGGGCGCCTGCTGATCCTTCCAGTGGCAATAGCTCGCCGTATCTTTAATCAGCGGCGCAAGCAATCGGTAAAAAAACGACTTGATCCTCCACTTCCCATAGCGTCCCAAGGGCAGTCGATTGAAGACAGCGCGCAGACCAGCACCGAGGATCGCTCTCGAACGGGACATGGAGTTTACAGACCTGAGGCGAGGCATTCTCATGGTAAAAAGACGACTAGACCGTTCCAATTCGCGGTTGCGCCGCGACAAGCTGGAGTGGCTTCGCTGATTCGCGCGGTTTGAGAGCGGCGGGCAGTCGTATGACTGCATTTCCGATGCGATTTCCCACCTGGCGTGCAAGAACCTTGTGCAGTGTTTCAGCAACTTGGCCCAGGCGGTCGCGTGCGGCAACCCTCCAGGCCGCCGCACTGAAGCCGATGGCCACCAACACCCCGCCATACTGGTGGATCAGATACCGCTTAGGACGGCCAAGAGCATCGGTCCAGTCCAACGCCTGACGTACCCGTCGCGGGATTTCCGAGCACAGCGGCGGATCCGCCGCCACAATGCCGCGGCGAGACCCTTCCATGTCCGCCTCGCCGGACCACCGTCCGCACCGCTTGCCTGGGATATGCGTGCCCATCTGTTCCTGACCCATCAACCAGGATGGTGCCGGATTTCAACAGTTGCGGCTCACCAACCCGGCCCATGTCGACTCCGACCCCGCTGAGATATGGGTGATGGCATGGCTTCGTCCACTACTTACCTGAAATCACAGGCCGCAACCGGCCCTGGCCATCCAATAGTTGTATGGCCCGGCGTCAACCCTGTTGTCACCGGATTGGTACCAGATGCGGTCGTCTTGAGACGACAACCCTAGGTAGAACTGAGTCTGGGGATAATAGCGGTAGGTATCGACATACGAAACGACGGAGGATACACCAGCGGGGCCGAAAAGCTGAGGATAGATTGATTCTGCCCAATCGAACAGGCAATTCGTCGGCTTAGGCTCGCAGTTGGCAAGCGGCAACCAATTCTCGATATTTCCCACGTCATGTATGTGACCTCCCGGGGACCGGTAAGAGACATGGTTGTCGATGTCGGAGACTCTGAGGTAGAACCCTGTAATGCTGTAATCACGGAAGTGAAAAGGCGACAAGTATCGCGTGGTCTCGCTTGGCGAAAACAAGGCCGGATACTGTGTTTCGGCCCAATTCAGTAAACAATCCCCGGTGGTTATGAGCGGCCTGTGCTCGTACTCGTAGGCTCCGATGTCGACGAATTCGCCATTTACGCGGGGCTTACCGTCGAGATCGAATTCCGGCAGGTCAGGTGTATCAGGGTAGCCGGCGTCGATCATGGGCGAGTCCGACTGAAGGCGGAAGTCGTCGTTGTCAGCATCAACGAAAAGCGGATCAACAGCATCCAGGTTGCTGGGGTCGATCAGGATCGGAGGGAAGCTCCATAAGCCGCCGGGCCGGGTTTGATCGAAATTGTTGTGGAACAGACTTACCGGGGCGGGCAACTCGTCGGCTGGATAGGCCCTCTGGATGAAGATGTCGGTCCCAGCAAGACTGGGCCCATTGGTCCAGAAAAGGTTATTGTAGAACACAGCAGAACTGGTTGCCCCACTGAGAAGAAAGACGGCCAGTCCGCCACCGTAGACCGCGGAATTGTCGACAACGCTGTTGTTGGCCAAAGTCACCGAGGCGGCACAATAAGACTCCAAAAGAACGCCACCGCCCAAAGTCGCAACATTGCCGCGAATGACATTGTCGGAAAGCGTGATCGTTACTGCGGTATCGGTCTCAGCTCCGGCATCCGAGGCCACAACCCACAAACCGCCGCCCACGGCGTCACTTGAGTTGGCGCTGATCATGTTTCCGGTGATGGCCAAGCTGTCGGCGGGCCGCAGGAAGATCGTCGCACCCCGATCCAGATTCTGCTCGATCGTGTTTCGACTGAGATGGGTCGCGCCACGAACAGAAACCGCCAACCCCGCACCCACTTCACCGGCGCCAATGCCATCTCGCAGGGTCAACCCCTCCACCAGGAGCGACGCGCGCTCCTCCGAATCCGGCAACGCCCAAACCGTCAAGACTTGGTCCGTCCCGCTGCCGGTTAGAATCGTGTTTGTCGCGTCCAGAACGCGACTGTCGCAGCCGGTCGAGTATCCGCCGCGCAGGGACAGCGCTCCGGATTCCACGCTGTCGTAGAGGAATCGACCGGTGTAGAGACCTTGCACGATTCGGATCTCGTCATCCTCGCCGTTGGTGGCGGCGGTCACCAGGGCGTCACGCAGAGCCTCGTCGTCATCGACACAGAAGACGGCCGCGTCAGTGTGGCTTGTCAATGAACAGAGGAAAACCAGAGATGTGAGTGCGCTCAATCTATGGTATTTGGTGCGGCGCATGAGCGTCTCCTGAAATCGGTCCATCAACCCCATCGCGCACTGACCCTTAAGCGCTGCTCGACTGGGATGTCGTAGCCCCCTATGCTACACAGGGAAAACGCACTTGGGAATGGGCTCTGTCAATGCTAGGAGCCTGTCAGATCTGTGATAGTGAGTCGGCACTCACTGCGTCGCATATTTGGGGTCAAGATCGCCGGAGAATGGAGTTTTAAAGACTTTGAGGTGATCAGGCGAGATTTTTCGTGATTTCGGCAAATTTGATCCCGTCACGATAGAAAGAAGCGGCGGATTCCATCCGATGCACATCAAGGCACTTCAACAGGTACCGACCTCGTCGAGCGCAACCTACGCATATCCGCGCGCTAGCTCAAGCAAAAGGGCTCGGGCTAATTCCGCTCGTGTGAAGACGCCGCGGCCCTCGCCGCGGTTCGTTTTCCTCTCAGCACTGCGCAAACAGTCGGTCGATCTCGATCCGGCCCGTGTGATGAACTTCCAGGGACAGATTCCAAAGCCTCGCTTGCCATGACGGCAAGATTTCCGACCTGAACCGTTACGCTGCCTCAAGCTGGCGCCTCCTGTGCTCCATGAGCGCAAGCTACGGCCCATGTCGATGGCCTTGCCGAAGAAGACACCGTTGTGCCACGCGGATCCCGGGAATTATTCGGCGGGAGCATCAGCTTTTATTGAAGTCAAAATCTCCGCGATCTGACGGCCGACCACAGCTGGAGCCAATTGGGCTCGGACGCTGCGCCAGGCCGCGCGGCCGAACATGTCGCATAGCTTTGAATCCTGAGCGAGCCGCCGCATGGCCGCCGCAGCCGCCGGCAGGTCCGGCTCGGCCCAAACCAAATCCTTATCGTAAGGACCTTGGTCGACCCCAATTCGCACCACGCGATAGGGAATAAGCATGCTATTGGATTCGTTCATGAAATCGGTATTGCCGGAATAATTGGTGGCAATCACCGGCTTACCCAGCCACATGGCCTCGGCTGGGGGCAGCCCGAAACCTTCTGCGCGATGGAGAGACACCAGCGCGTCGCAACTATTGAAAAGGCCATTGACTTCCCGGCGAGTCAATACCCGATCGAGGATGGTCACGTTGCGCCGGCCATGGATATGCGCCTCCAACTGCTGAAGGGTTGAAGCATCCGCGTTGTTGACTTTGACGACGAGGTGGACCCGGTCGTCGTCCGGTGAGAATGCGTGCCTGAACGCATCAATGGCGCCTATCGGGTTCTTGCGAGCGACATTACTATGAACATCGAATAACGCGAGAAAGAGGAAGCAGTTCGCAGGCAATCCGAAGTCGTCGCGCGCCGGGAGGTCGATCGCATCCAACTCCACTGGGTTCGGCACAACACGAACAGGCTTAGCGGTTAAGCGCTGCACGCCTGCTCTAACATGCTCGGAGGCTACCCACACCTCGTCGACCAAGTCGAATGATCGCTCCCAACGCGTCGGAAACTCCGAGAGTTCCCAAGCCCAATAGCCGATCGCGTAGCGCTCTCTAGGAAGCTGCTTCCTAACGTCCGCCTTGACCGTCGGCAGCCAGTCGGCGTTGACAATGTAAAGTGACACCGGTTGTCGGCATTCGGAAACCATCCGATGGGCCCATCTTCGATCCGCGCAGCGAGATGGGTTTCCGCGACGGTAGTCGATGGCGTCCGCGGTCATGCCGGCTGACTCAAGTGCCGCCAAGATCCCGCGTGCAGCCTCGCCAAGTCCCATCTCCGCCGTGACGTAGGCGATACAGTTGATCCCCGTGCCAGCGTCCGTTTTGATCTCGGTTGAATCGACGCTGCGCTGGTAATCCACTTCGCAACGCACGGAGGTTTTTACGAGTTGTGGGTTGTGATAAAGGTCGCCGTGACGCAAGTCGTCACCACGGATCTCCCACATGCGCTCGTCATCCTGGGGGCTCGATTTGTTGCCCCGATGCACGCTTTCGTGATGGATCAAGCTCGTGTCGGCCACCACCAGGTTCCGCAGCCCTCGTTCGGCCACGCGCAGGCAAAAATCGACGTCGTTATGCGTGATCACGAATCCTTCGTCGAAACCGCCGAGCTCTCGGAAGAGGCCGGTGCTTACCAGCATGCAGGCACCCGTCACCGCAGTCACCTCCCGGGTGACCAAGTCAAGGCGCTGGTAGATCTCCGAGCCCGGCGGCATGCGATGAAACCAATGCCGCACTCCACCTCCGTGGTCGACCAAGAAAACGCCGTCATGCTGAATTTCACCGGAAGGATAGTACAACAGGGCACCGACGCAGCCGACGCCCGGCCGGGTTGCGTGTGAGACCAACCAGTCGAGCCACTCGGGCTCCGTGACCTCGATGTCATCGTTCAGGAAGAGTAGGTACTCCCCTTGAGCCAAATGCGCGCCGCGGTTGTTCAATCGCGACCAGTTGAAGGGCTCGTTACACTCGATCACCTTGAGCCCTTTGTCCTGCAGCCAAGCAATTCCTTCCGGATACTGACCTCGACCATTGTCCAGAAAGATGAGCTCGTAGTCGGGGTAGGCCGTGTGCTCTGCAAGGCTCGTGACGCAAGGGATCAAGAAATCCGGCCTACCGGTCGTAGGGATCACGATCGAAACTTTAGGGGGCTGATCAGGAAGCGGCCAGCGCACCCGCCTGTCGCCCCTCAAGGGGTCTATCGTGACGACAGCGCGCGGCTCGAGAGATGAGATCCAAGCCTCTGCCACTGCAGCTGCAGAAGGCTGCTCGAGCATTGTACCCACGGGTTTGGACCAGAGGACCCGTGGTACATGATGGACGGCGGCCTCGACCGAGGATCCCGCGAGCGCCTGCCGATAGCGCCAAGTTGGACTGCCGCACAGTCCGACTGCTTTGGCGTCCAGCCGATCGGCACTCACAAGGAGACAGCCCTCGATGTAATCGCGATTGAGCAGCAGGCTTGGGGACCAAGCGGGTTTCAAGCTTGGCTCGACATGCAGATAGTCGTCCCCGATCAGATCGTGATCGCAGTACACCAAATCGACAGGGCGCTCCAGGGTTTCGCGTGCGAGGTGAAAAAGCGCGTCCCGAGTGAGCCGGTCGCCGGCGTCGAGCAGGAGAACGTAATCAACCGAGCTTCCGAGCTCTGTGACGGCCGCGGCAGGCGATCGGACATCAACCCCGAATGACACATCCGGGTGTAGCTCGATCCAGGCGGATGTTTTCCATTCGATCTCGGTGAGGCTCGTGGATGCTGATCCAGGAAGAAGCAGGACCCGCTCCGGGGTCAGTACCTGCGCAGCCAGATCCCCCAGGAGTCGCTCCGGAAAGCCGAGACGGCAGGAAATGAGGGCCGCCAGTCTCGGGCGTTGGTCCCAGCTCGCGACCTGAGCCGCAAGGGCTTGATGGGTGGACGGATCAGGCTGATGGCGGTAATAGGCGAGATGCCAGCGCTCCCGAGACTCCTCGATCACCAGCCGGACATCATGTATCAGCTCGGACCCCAAGCGCGACCGCACGGCGATCGTCAGCACGTGATCGCCCGGCGCAAGTCCCGCGAGGTCGATCCGGACGTCGAATCCGCTCATTAAAGTGTCCGCGATCTTGGGGTGCGCGGCCTGGACATCCGGTCGTTCGAGCGTCGGTTCGAGACTCATGCACTCGCGCGAGTCGATGAGCACCTTTGCGATCGCGACACCGCCGCGTGCGATAAGCCAGCCGTGAAGGTAGACCGCTTCGCAAGCGCGGATACTGTCTCCATCCACGGAATCGAGGGACAGGCGTACGTCGGAGGTGTGGACGTTCGGCGGATGGGTGGCGCGGCCCTCCTGCTTGCCATGCTCTTCGTAGTGGATCAATGGATTAATGCCGAGCGCGGCGACGTCGGGATACTGGTGGAGATACCAGGCGATGCTGAACATCGGATGGGGATCACGACCATCGCGGGCACCCTGCTCCAGGAAATGGACCAATGGATTGGCATCGATCGCTGCGACGTCGGGATTCTTCTCGAGGTACCAATCCGAGTCGAACAACGGATACGGATCCAGCCCTGCACCTGCTCCTTGGTCAAGATAATGAAGCAACGGATTGAGGCCACTGTCGACGATCTCCGGATCTTGCGAGAGATACCAGCCCGTTTCGAAGAGAGGATGTGGCTTGCGCCCCTCCCTCCACCCAATGCTCATCCAGTGATAGAGCGGCAAATGGCCCGAAAGAGCCACATCAGGATACTTCTGCACATACCAGGATTCGTCGAACAACCCGGATAAGGCGATGCGGCGTGCCTGCGCTCTCCTGCGCAAAGCGGCCGGTAAGCTGAGGGTAACCGCCCACCAAGCGACCCTCGTGACCTCCAGGAAGCCACGCATCACCCCGGGGAAGCGCGCCTCGATCTGGAGCAACCGGCGTGTCACCGGCCAGGTCGTTGTTGCCTGTAGGCCGCTCAACCTCGAAACGTACTCACGTTGAACGGACATACAGGACTCGGCGAGGTCTTGGGTAGCGGCAAGTGAGCTCCCGAGCGCCATGACGCTTGCTTCGTTCCGCGCCAGGGCTCCACGCAGCACGGCGACACCCTCGCGCTCCGCGAGCAAGGCTTCATTCGAGGCGCGCAGCTGTGCCGTGATATCTTTCAGAGATGACTCAAGACGCGCAATATTGCGTTGATAAGTTGCCGAAATCCCCGTCAACCGCTCGAGGCTGGCTATGTGCTCGTCTGCGACTACCTGCAATTGTCGGATCAGGTCGGCCTGCTCAGTGACACATCCCCCCAAGGGACCAAGCTCTGCTATTGCGTCTGCAGGCTGCGCGTCGGGGTTATGGATGGGGGTCCGATGGTTGGTATAGCGCGCAATGGCGATGATCTGTTCCGGTCTCCACCGGAGGCGCCATTTTTCGAAGAATTTACGCAAGCCATCGAGAACCTGCGGATCCTCGGCCCTAACGCCGAAGCCGCCGGTCGATGATATCCGGTAGATCGCGGTGATCCGATCGATATGTACGAAATGTGAGTGGTGACTGAGTTGAACCCAGAAATCCCAATCTTCGTAAACATCGAGCGTTTCGTCGAAGCGCACCTGATCCCCTAAGAAGACGCGCTCGAACAGGACCGCATGCATCGGAAGATAGTTCTGGACCATCAATCTGGTTGGATCGAACGGATCGTTGAAGGTATACAGGACCTTCCATCTACCTGAATCATCGAGGGTTCGGCACTGGATCCCCGAGTAGGCAGCGTGGGCCGATGTCGATCCTTGCACGGCCGAGACAAGCGTGCTGACATGATCCGGCAGGAACCAGTCATCGTCGTCGAGGAAAACGACAAAGACGCCGACAGCCGCAGCGAGTCCGGCATTGGCGGCGGCACCTCGCCCCAAATGCTCACCCGTCGATGCCACCCGTATCGGAAAGGCATTGTAGGTGGATCCGGCCGAAAGCAAACCTTTCCCCTCGACGTCGACCAGGACGACCTCGATGCATCTATAGGTCTGAGCAGCGATCGAGTCCAGGGCGTCGGCCAACTCGGGGCGATTGGTTGTCCGGATAATCACGGAAACTAAGGCTTCGCTAGCCAACGATTCACGCCGGCCCGTCCATCGAGCAGCGATCCCTGTGATCGGGAGGAATAGCTCGTCTTCATCCACAAAAGTGAAGGCCTCGGCGGGTTGGATCTCTTGGGCCTGCATCTCGCCCTGGGTGCGGTCGAGGTATACGCTTTGGGGGCCTGTCGACTCCCGATCCAGGTGCCATCCGAAGCAGGCCATTGCCGCTTCTTTGTGAACGAGCACGTCGGCCATGTCGAGAATCCGATTCGGTTGGAACGGCACGCCGATCTCATACATCGCAAGTCTGCAGTCGTTCGTTGCGCGCCTCGCCGCTTCGCGGGCTGCCAGTCCGAGTGTGGACCGCGTCGGATCCGTGCTATATACCGACGGCGCGAAGAGGAGCTTGGCTCCGACCTTTTCGAGGAGTTGGCCGATTCGTTGAACCAAGGTCTCGCCGTACACGATGCTTGACGCCGGCTCCCGCCAAAAAACGGGCTCGGGATAGCCGAGAATCCGAGCAGCAGCGCAGCTTTCGGATTCGGCTTGCTGCCGCAGTTCAGTCCGTTCTTTTGGCTCGCCAATGCCACTGCGGCCATCTGTCGCAATCACGACGGTGACCCCGCCTCCTGAGTCCACATAACGTCGACATACGGCGCCGCAGCCTGCGACCTCGTCGCCCGACTTGGCTGCCAGGACAAGGGCTGGACCGGTACCGAGTGAGCAAGCCCGCTGGGCGGTGAATCTGGTCGGGGTTGAGCTATTCATGCAGAGTGAGCAATGAGGTTCTGGAGAGGAAGCCGAACGTCTCAGCGTGCCTGGTAACGGGCCGCTAAGGAGATGATGATGGCTCTGGCCACTGGAGTTGATCCATACGTTCGCATGTCTCCCGGTTGGGAAATCCCCTGCTTATGAGCGTCGCTGCGAGACGTTCTGAGATAGCGCGCACCGGTGAACTACAGAAGGCGATTTTCCGCGTCCTGGGCGTTGCCCGAAAGATCGCCCGAAAAAAGTGCTAAGAATCATTCTCTCGGGTGAACCCCGTCTCTTGGAAATCTGCTTTCTGAATAAAAACGTGCGATCAGGTCTCCGCTGGTGATAACCCAAGCCAAAAAAGGAAAAAAGGCATAGGCCATCCGGTCGAGGAACCTGTAAAACCACGCGATCGTTGAAATCGTCGAATCCGCAAATCCCAACGCGATCGCAGCATTATCAGGATGAGAGATGTGAAAAAGCACGATCGACCATACCTCGGTCGAATGAAATACGATCATGACTAAGATCGCGGCAACCGATCGTATTGCGCCGCTTACTGTCATGCCGGTTGTCGCCAAAACCAATGCCGGGGCGAAGACAACATTAAGACCGATTTGATAGAGGCTGTAGGGCACCCCCATTGGATGGCTCGCCGCTGGGCTGTAGACCACGAGTCCCCGAGGCTGGATTTGGATCGAAACGGGCACAACCAGGTCCGTCAATACCTCGGCAAGCTGCACAACAACGGCTGCGTAGTCGTCAAAGGCGAGGTAATAAATGACAACAAAAAAAACCGACCATCCGGCGAACCGGAGTATGTACTGACTAAATTTCGCTGGTTCGATCATTTGCGAAACTCAGCCAGAGGAAAAATATCGCGAGCGTGAAAGCGATCATCAGAGGTTGGAAAAGGTACACGTGGACGAAATCGAACCCAGCCGGCACGTAAAATCGAACCGCCGAAAGAATTGCGAGGCGCATCCAATTGACGAACAAGACTGCGGCGCTCAGCCAGATCAATCCGATCAGCTTATGCCTCCAGGTAGCAGGAAAAGGCAAAACCGCAGCAAGGATTAGAAGCACGAAAGTTACGCCATCGCAACCCTCGACGACAACAAGCTCGCGGACATCGTCGTAAAGGAGATAGTTTGACTCGCAACTTACGGATGGGTCGAACAGACCGAAAAACCAGCACACGGAATTTGCCAGCGCCGCATAGTAGAGCGGTAAGGCAGGCCCGGCTAGATGGTAGAGAGCGTATAGCCCGGTAAATGAGATGACAAAAGCAGCAGCGTACGCAGCGGGGTGTCGTATGAGTGTTTTCATTTATACTGGGCACCGACTTCTGATCATAATCGCTGTTATGAGTTATCCGGTGATCTCCGAAACGTTGCGAAAGGTTTTCCAGGGACCCTCATCTGCACCGTAATCAGCTGAGGTTTCTCACTCTCTTACAGTAATATCATAATACAAACAACCACGAATACACGCGCATTGCAGGGGAAGCTTATTCATGAAGGACCTACCGCCGCGATCATCAAACGGAGAGCGAGAAGCGCGGACGAATTGACGAACCATTCAAGCGGTTGAAGATGAATACATGCTCGCTTCTATATATAGTCAAAGTTGCTTAATTTAATGATTAGACGCCAAATACGAGCCGCAGTCCATGCCGGTCCTACCCGCACTCGCCACCGAATTCGAGAGCCTTTTCCCCAGCTCCGAGCACGGCCGAAAGCGCGCCCGCTGATTCATTCTCACGCTGCAGGCCATCCTGCTGCCGATCACCGCCTTGCGCACCTCCAACCTGCTGCGCACCATCGCCAAGCTCTTCGGCGTGGTGATCGGCGAGGCGAGGTACTAGACCCTCGTGGCCTCGGTCGTGCCGGGACGCGCTAGAAAATCCCGCAAGTTACGGTAAGCGCGTCGGCAGTGTCAAGGCGATGCAAACCGCGGTGCGGGCCACCGCGCGGACCTATTCACTAAACCTCTAAGGTCAGTTTCGCGACCTAATGGCCGCCGAGCAGCTGGTGCCGCTCAAGACCCGGCGCTGTCAGGTGCGCGTGGCCTGGGTTTTCCGGCCATGGCACCCGAAACCCCCTCATCGCAGCAGTCATGGGGCCGGCCGCCTGCGGAAAGGAGAAACCTCAGGCAGTCAGACGCCTTCACTGCTGACAACGAACTTCGCGTTCATTAAACGAACAGCAGCGCCGAAAGTGTCGCATTGACTAAGCAAAATCCTCTCAGCTGACTTGTGGGGCGAGATATGGCGCATCAGAAACCGAGTGGCTGTGAGGCGAGAGTATCGTACGCTTGATTGCCGGGCAACCCCGGAGACCGATAGGAGGAGCGCATATAAATTTCAAACTTGACAGCAACCTGTGGTATTCTGTGGCATGATATCAGGAATGCCTCATGTTTCCCAGCATTCTTGAACATTTTTCATCGCTTCCGGACGATCGCGTCGATCGTCACAAGTTGTATCCATTACCCGAAACTCTGCTGTTGGTGGTCTGTGCAGTGCTCAGCGGCGCCGAGGCCCGGGAGGCGATGGAGGAGTTCGGCAAGGAGAAGCTCGACTGGCTGCGCAAATTCGCTCCGTTCGCCAACGGGATTCCCTCCCACGACTGCATCGCCACGGTGATCTCGCGGCTGCGCCCGGAGGCTTTCCAACGCTGCTTCGTGCGCTGGAGGACGCGCGCGGTGGCCGCAGCCACCGGCGGGGAGGTGGTCGCGGTCGACGGCAAGAGCGCGCGCGCATAGCGCGATCGGCGCCGCGGCAAGCAGGCGCTGCACATGGTCAGCGCTTGGCTGCCGCAACCGTCTGGTGCTGGGACAAGCGGCCACCGAGGAGAAGCCCAACGCGATCACGGCCATTCCCAAGCTGTTGGAACTGCTCGAGTTCACGGGCTGTATCGTGACCATCGATGCGATGGGCTGCCAGACCAAGATCGCCGCACAAATCGTCGACCAAGGCGGCGATCACGTCCTTGGTCTCAAGGGCAACCAGAGTACGCGGCATGAGGAGGTCGAGGAACTCTTCGCCACCGCGAGCGCGGGTGAGTTCGCCGGTGTCGTGCACGACGATGCCAAGGAGACCGACAAGGACCGCTGACGTCTGGAAGTGCGCCGGTACTGGGTCACCGAAGAGCTGAGCACTTTGTCCGACACCGCGCGCTGGAGCGCCCTGCGCAGCATCGGCCCGGGCGAACGCGAATGCTGCAGCGAGGATCGCCGGACCGTCGAGCGGCGTGTCTTCATCACTTCCATCCCCGCCGACGCGAAGCGTTTTGCCCATGCGGTGCGGGGCCACCGGGGCATCGAGAACCGCTTGCACTGGCGCCTGGATGTCGTCTCCGACGAAGACGTCAGCCGCGTCCGCAAAGGCAACGCACCGGCGATCCTGGCCTCGATCCGCCATCTATGCATGAATCTGTTCGAACAAGAGCCCTCCAAGCTGCGCTTGGCCCAGAAGCGAGGCAAGGCCGCTTGGAATGACGACTACCGCGCTAAGGTCGTCTTCGGCTGAGAATTGATATGCGCTCGTCCTGCGGAGACCGAGTGTGACCAAAACTGACGCGTTGCCTTAAGATACCGCTACAACCACCTGCAGTGGAACATCAAGACCCGCCTGAAAAGTCGCGGGCAGGCGCTCGCGGACATTGTCGAGGACAGTAACGGTGATCTGGCGTGCGCCGACGAGGCGGAACGGCGCGTCATCGAAGAGGTGCGACGCCTCGGGCAGGAGGCCCCGCACGGCTGGGCCGAGGCGCAGATTGCCCGTGTCGGGGAGCAGGCACACGAGCCGCGCAGGTGCGTCCGCTGCGCGCGATGGAGAGCGGAGCGAAGGCGCGCAGTCCCAGGTAGGCGTGGGCGCAAGCGTTCTGCCGCAGTGGCTCCCGAAGCCGCGGAGGCAACATGCAGAGCGCATCCCACACGTCGTCAAGCCATTGAGGTCGCAGTCGTGCCCGGCGGACCGGCGGCGAGTCGGGCACGGCTGCGATCGCCGGGCGAACCCAGGCACAAAAGGCCGTCGCCAAGGGCCGAGTCCTCGCCGCAGCAGGATGCCCCCGCGAGGTATCACGAGGGTCACGCGACTCTCCCGTCACGCCGCAACTTGTTGGATAACTAGCTGTGCGCGCAGCCGCAAGCGGCACGACGGAGCGTCGCGCTGCGCGACGGCAACAATGGCGAACTCACCGGCGACATGTTGCATCGGCGCTTTTGGCTCCGGGATGGCCAGGAAGCGCGGGCGAATGCGTGACACCCGATCGTGCGCCGCGAATTCACTGCGCTCGAGGAGATCAAATACGACCTGAGCGATGCCCCGCCGACGACGGCTGCGCGTCTGGCCACGATGCAGGGTCGCCGGTTTTGGGTCGAGCGCGCCTTTACACGACAGCAAGAGCCAGGCCGGCTGGACCGTTATCAGGGACGCGATTGGCGCTTGGGGATATCCTATGGCCCTGGCGATGATGGTCATGCTCGAAGAGCGGCTGGCGGCACGCGACACTTAATCCACTGCTCAGCTGCGCAGCTGTCGAAACCTTGGTCGCACAGGCACTGCAACACAGCGACTGCAATCTTGACAAGGTCATCCGACAACCGGAAGTCCGCCACCGCAAACGTCAAGCATCGACCGATTCCACCCCTGCAAAACAACAAGTTGAGCGCACTCGCAGGCCGCTGGAAATGTGACGAAGTAGAACTGGATTCGCGCAAACCCTGTCGAATTCCAGCCCCGCAAACACTACTGAAGCGTGACCGCGCCAGAACCCGGAAACTTCAGTCATACGAAAACTTGCCGTGGATCTCGTTCTTTCAATTCCGCAGCCGTCTGCTAAAATTCGGGTGCGGGCTGAGGGTCGTCGTGTGCAGTGATTTGTCCTTAACAGCGGCTGTCTGACTTGTCTGATACACGTTGGAAAACCACCGAAAACCGGTCACAACCTTATCAGAACCGCTACGCTCTGCTATACTAATTTTGGCAAGGTCGTTCGCGTCGCAAACTTAAGGCGGACAGCCTTCTAGAAGCTGAATTCAGGCGGGTGACGTGCGGAGTTAAGGGTGCACTTCGACAAAGTACGCGGGGGCTTCGTAAAGTCGCATCGGACCCCGAGGGCCCGGAAGAGCGCTTGAGATGGGTGGCGGGCCGGTCACCCCGTGATTATGGGGTTCGTGGGATTCGAGTGCCTGAGACATCTGAAACCTCTGAAACCTCTGAGAGCTGAACCCCCAATCTCGGATCCCTTTGGCAAAGTCGCCAGCTCATAGGGATTGTCGGACAAAGGTGAAGGGTGATCGGCGGGCAGCGGCGAGGCCGCCAGGGAGCAGGCGGTAGATAACCTATTTATAGATCCGTGGTCAGAGCATAATGCTCGTTGTGGGCCTTGATCATCGTTTGGTCCAAAACCCAGTGCAAGCGTAAGGAGCGCTGCGATCTTGGCCTGCAAATCAGCGTCTTACGCCGGGACGCCTTGCTCTCTCCGGCTAGGTGGACCAAACGATGATCGAGGCCCTCGTTGTGGTTGGGCCAACGATCGGAGGTTCCCGGCAGTTCCATAAATCTTCCCGAGGGTCTTACAAAATGGTTACAAACAATCTGAGGACTCCAGCGATGAAAAGGTGCGCGCTATTTTCGGCGATGGTCTGCGGATTGACTGTGAGTGGCGCTGTCCATTCAGCAAACCCGGCTGTAATTCCGAGCTTTCTGACCCCCGAGATCAACAGCCCGACCCCAAAAACAGCGCAGCTGGACGGATGCGCCGTAGAGCCGGGCGGCTCCATTCAGATCTCGTGGTCCGCGTCAACCACCGCCCAGATCAGCCTGACACCGAGCGTCGATGTTGCCGCGGGTATCGTTCAAGAAGACATTAAGATGCTCCTCAGCTTGGCTGGCTCCACGCTGCTCGACGTCAAGTCTCCGAACTTACCCGGCGGTACCTGCGCATCGTGTGCTAAGACGACAGGCCCGATTGCGCGGGCTGCTGGCGTAAATTTTAGCGCGCCTGGCGTGCAGTCGAATTTTGCTGGGGTCCAGGTCGTAAACTCCGGCCCAATCTTTAACGCCCTCGCCGGCGGGGGCTCGGCCACGGTATCCTTTGACCCGCAAGGTCAGAGTAGCGTGATTAATTGGGGGCCGAACGTCCAGGGTGGCGTGAACACCCAGTCCACAGCAACCGTCAGCTGCGTCGCCAACCCGCCGCCTCCGCCGCCTCCGCCGCCTCCTGTTCCTGCCATCGGCATGATTGGGGCATGGGTTTTGGGCCTCGGTTTAGCCAGCTTGGGTGCCTTGGTCGGTTTCAGGCGCCGCCCGTAACTGGAGATGTACCGATCCTTCGGTTGGGCAGCATGCACCCAGCGCAAGCTGGGTGTGAAACGGATGGATAGGCTAGAGTCGAGAGCGGGCGTCACGCGGCGGCGTGGCTGGCCTGTCGGCTAGCGAGGTGACCTTACGGTCACCCCGCCCCCTAAGGTAGGGTCGGGAACTGGCGCGCGGGCGTCAGGGTCCGGTGGGACCTCCAGCACTTTCGCGCTGGCCCTCAGTCCGGCTCCCATGATCACGTTTCCAGCCCCCGCCACGTCAAACCCAGCATGCCATTCTCCGGCACCGGGCTTTCATGCCGCCTTCACATCCAGGGTTATGAGACCTCTTGCGCCGGGAGCGCTTTCGGCTTACGCAGCCCGATTCGGTACCCGTCGTAGAGCCCGAGCACCTCGTATAGCCACGTCCTAATCCACCTCTTCCAGCCAAAGCCCTGACGCTGAAGCACGCGCATCAAATGGCGCCGAATCTTCTTCTCCACCCAATCTTGGACATACCCGAAACAGCCGGAGTGCCCCACCCGAAAGCGAGGTTCCCCCGAGATTTAGTCTTCCGCGGGTGACGTAGACTGTCTGTCACACTGGAGACGATGATGCAGAAGATTCCGAAGCAAGAGTTCACCGCCGAGTTCAAGGAACAGGCGGTCAAGAGGGTCAAGGACGGCAAGAGGGTGAGCATGGTGGCCAAGGAGATGGGGCTGGTCGAGCAGACCCTGCGCAACTGGGTGAGGGCGCTCGATGTCGGCACGCTCAACGGTGCGCGCAGCTTCGGGGCGAGCTATAGGTAACGGCATGTTTTCGCTAGCGAAGATCGCGCGAAGGGTAGATTGTTTAGCGCCGAGACGAACCGCCAAGCCGCCGTTTAGGCTTGATAAAAGTTGCGTCGGTTACACACAGTGATATACAAAGCTATCGTTTTGATCGACGCCTCCGTTCTCGGCGCAGCCACAGGATGGCGGCCCCGAGCCTCGAGTGGGTTGCGCCGCGGTACGCCCAGACAGGGCCTATCTTCACGCGCAACGCCGCCATGGTCCCCGGTGCGGTGGGTGTGGACTGGCGTAGATCGCGAACGGCTTCGGGCGAAACATAAGAAAACACCGTGACTTTGGAAACGCAGGAATCACCCGTGCTGGCGGTCGATCTCGACGGCACTCTGCTGCTTACCGATTCGTTGGTCGAGTCCTTGCTTCTGGTGCTGCGCGAGCAGCCGTTCGCCTTGGCCGCGGTGGTGCTCGCGCTGTCGCGCGGTCGGGCAGCGTTCAAGGCACGGGTGACCGACCAGGCGGCGCTCGAGGTGTCATCACTGCCGCTCAACCGCCCGCTGGTCGAGTGGCTTCAGGCGCAGCGCTCCGCCGGACGGCGCCTGGTCCTGGTCACGGCCTCGGACCGGCGCATCGCCGCTGCTGTGGCCGAGCGCGTCGACCTTTTCGACGAGGTGCTCGCAAGCGACGGCGAGCGGAATCTCAAGGGTGAGACCAAGGCGGCTGCACTGGTCGCTCGCTTCGGCCGGGGCGGTTTCGACTATGCGGGCGATGCACGCGCGGACATTCCGGTATGGAGCGCGGCGCGGCGCGCCATCGTGGTGGGCGGCCCCCGACTGGAGCGCGCAGCGCTGCAGGTGGCGCAGGTGGAGCGGGTCTTCCCGCCCGCACGGGGTCGCACGACCGCGCTGCTACGGGCGTTGCGACTCCATCAGTGGGCAAAAAACCTACTCATCCTCCTACCGTTGCTCGCCGCCCATCAGTTGACCGACGTGCCGAGCCTGCTCGCTGCCGCGCTCGCCTTCCTTGCCTTCGGCCTGACCGCCTCCGCGGTCTATCTTCTCAACGACCTGCTCGATCTGTCCGCCGATCGGCAGCACCCGAGCAAGCGCCGGCGACCCTTCGCTGCGGGTGACTTACCGCTGGTCTGGGGTCTGCTGCTCACGCCGCTCTTGCTGCTCGCCGCGACGATCCTGAGCGTCCTGACCTTGCCGCCCACGTTTGCCCTCGTGATGGGCGGTTACTTCCTGTTGACCAGCGCATACTCCTTCGGACTCAAGCGTAAGCCGATCCTTGATGTGATGCTCCTGGCCGCGCTCTATACCATGCGGGTGATCGCGGGGGCTGCCGCAGTCGCGATCCCGATTTCGTTCTGGCTGCTCGCTTTTTCCATGTTCATCTTTTTGAGTCTTGCGCTGGTCAAGCGTTACACCGAGCTGCAGGGACTCTTGGAGCGCGGCGAGCTGGCTGCGACTGGTCGTGGTTGGCATGTCGACGACCTGCCGTTGGTCCAAACCCTGGGTACTTCGGCCGGCATGGTCTGCGTGCTGGTGCTGGCGCTTTACATCGACAGCACCCCCGCGCAGCTCCTCTACGCCACGCCCGAGGCCCTCTGGTTGGTCTGCCCCCTGCTGCTGTTCTGGATCAGCCGGCTCTGGTTCAAGACCCACCGCGGCGAAATGCACGACGATCCGGTGGTCTTTGCGTTGCGCGATCGCCTGAGCCTCCTCATCGGCGCGCTTACCGCGGGCATTGTGTTGATGGCCACCCTGGGCATTCCTTTATGATCCATGTGCCCGAATCTTGGGGCCGCTATCCACGCGCGACACCTGTCGCGATCCGTCGGCTCCCCGACCGGCGTGCGCAGTTGCCGCCGTCGGATCATCCGCGGCTGGTCTACGGCAATGGCCGTAGTTACGGCGACGTCTGTCTCAACGACGGCGGCGAGATTCTGCTCGGGCGGGGGCTGGACCGCTTCATCGCTTTCGACACCCGGACCGGGATCCTACGCGCCGAGGCCGGCGTGTTGCTGTCTGAGATCCTGGAGCTTTGCGTCTCGCGCGGATGGTTCCTGCCGGTGACCCCCGGCACCCGTTTCGTCACGCTCGGAGGGGCGGTCGCAAACGACGTCCACGGTAAGAACCATCATCGTGCCGGCACCTTTGGTCATCATGTGCGCGAGTTCGAGCTGGTGCGTAGCGACGGCAGTCGCTTGGAGTGCTCGCCGACCGAATCGCCCGACTGGTTTGCGGCGACACTCGGCGGATTGGGTCTGACCGGACTCATCACCTGGGTGGAGCTTGGCCTCCAACGGATCGAAGGCCCTTGGATCCAGGCCGAGAGCCGGCGTTTCGCCGATCTTGCCGAGTTCTTCCACCGATCCGAGGTGGCCGATCGGAGCCATGAATTTACCGTCGCCTGGGTCGACTGTGCCGCGCGCGGTGCCAATTTGGGACGCGGCATCCTGATCCAGGGCGACTTCGCCCCGGCCGCCGCCGGCCCCGGCAAGGCACCTGAGACTCACGGCCGGCTCGGCGTCCCGATCACACCGCCGTTTTCACTGGTCAACCGTCTCAGCGTCAATGCCTTCAACGCGCTTTACTACCACAAGCCCGAGGGTGCCGCCCTGACTCATTACGAACCTTTCTTTTACCCGCTCGACGGAATCGCGCACTGGAACCGCATCTATGGCCCCAAGGGTTTCGTGCAATATCAATGCGTGCTCCCGAACTCTGCGGCCGAGCCGGCGCTGCGCGAGTTGCTCAAGCGCATCGCCGCAAGCGGGGAGGGTTCCTTCCTGGCCGTGCTCAAGCGCTTCGGCGAGCGGTCCTCGCCCGGACTGCTCTCATTTCCACGGCAGGGTGTGACCATCGCGCTTGATTTTCCGTTCAAGGGCAGGGAAACGCAGCGACTGCTCGACAGCCTGGATACCATCGTCATCGCCGCCGACGGGGCGCTCTACCCCGCCAAGGATGCACGGATGAGTCCGGCGATGTTTCGGCAATCTTGCCCGGGACTGGAGAGATTCTTGCCTTTTGTGGATCCCGGATTCGAGTCGGGGTTCTGGCGACGGGTGATGATCTGAACGGCGGACAGTAACGTATGGACATGCGAAAGGTCTTGATCGTGGGCGGTACTTCAGCGATCGGCGAGCAAGTGGCTCGACGCCTCGCTGCCGCCGGGGCGGCGCTTTATTTGACGGGCCGCGACGCCGACCGCCTTGAGCGGAGCGCCGCGGATTTGCGCGTGCGGGGCGCAGCGCAAGTGGAGATCGAGCGACTGGACGTTGCCGAGACTCCGAGGCTGACTCATGTGGTGGGGCGCGCCTTGGATGCGCTGGACGGCCTGGATACGGTCCTGTTTGCCGCCGGTCTGCTGCCCGATCAGAATGCCGTGAACAAGGATGCCGGTTTGCTGCGCGAAACCCTGGAGGTCAACGCCGTCAGCGCCATGCTGGTGCTGAACGAGGCGGCTGCCCTCTTCGCAAAACAGGGTCATGGTCAGCTGGTCGCAATCGGTTCGGTTGCCGGCGATCGCGGTCGGGCGGCCAACTCCGTCTACGGCGCAGCCAAGGGAGCCCTGGAGATCTTTCTGTCCGGGCTGCGCCAGCGGCTGCAGCGGCACGGCGTGCAGGTGCTGCTCGTCAAGCCCGGCTTCGTCGATACGCCGATGACGAGTGATTTCGCCAAGGGGCCGCTATGGGCGAGTCCCGATCGCGTCGCACATGACATCATCCAAGCGATGGATCGACGGCGCTCGGTCATCTATACGCCCTGGTTCTGGCGCTGGATCATGTTGATCATTCGGCACATCCCGGAGGGGATCTTCAAGCGGCTGAGATTTTGAAGCCGCGTGATGCGCCGACCCTGGCTCCGGCAAGGCATGTCCGTGTCTGAACGTCTGCATCTCGACTCGGCGCCAATGCACTTGAGTCCGGGGATGATCCGCGGCATCGTCCTTTTTGTCAGCGCCGGCGCGCTGCTCTATCTTGCCGGCATACTTTGGGCCGGCCGAGCCGAGACTCTGGCGAGCATGTCGCGAATCGGGTTGCCGGCACTGGTTCTGTTCGCAGGGATCGCCGCTACCTCATTCCTGTGGCGTTTCGTGCGCTGGGTGCTCTGCCTCGGCGTATTGGGCTATCGCCTGCCGGTTGGGTTCAATCTACTTGTCTATCTGTCCGGCCTGGCGCTGACGACGTCTCCGGGAAAGCTTGGCGAGACCTTCCGGTCGGTGATCTTGGCCGGGCGCGGCGTGCGGGTGCCCCATAGCCTTGGGGCCTTTCTGGCGGATCGCCTTTCGGATGTTCTCGGGGTCTGCATGTTGGGTATCGCGGCCGGCCTGCTGGCCGGGGGTTCTCGGCCATGGCTTTTGGGCGCGGTATTTGTGGGTCTTCTGGGCCTCAGCAGTCTCTTCGCGGGAGTGATTCGCCATCGGTCCGCCGGCCGTTTTTGGGCTTTGCTTGCCGAGCGCATTGTTTGGCTGCCGGTGCGTGGTGGGCAGGCAACCCTGGAAGCTTGGGCGGAACTATGGTTTGTGCGACGGGCATTGGGATTCTCCCTGTTTGCGATTCTGGCCTACGGAACTCAGGCATGGATCTTCGTTTTGATCTGTCACCGCGTGGGCGTCGAGATCGAGGTACCGGCGGGCATTCTCGTGTTTGTGAACGCCACCCTGTTCGGGGCCGCAAGCCTGGTTCCGGGGGGGCTCGGAACCATGGAAGCGGCACTTGTCTATCAGCTTTTACAGCATGGCGCCGCAGAACAGGCCGCGGTTTCGATTGCGGTCGCCATCCGGCTTGTGACCTTGTGGATGGGGATCGGCGTCGGGGTATCGTCGCTCTTCCTCGTGGCTGGGCGGCGGTGACAAAGCTCCGGAGCCGATCGATGACGGCAGGCGAGAGATCGAACCCCGTCCAGTGCGGTCCTTTTTGGGCTTTCACCGGACGTCAAGTCGAACATCGGTTATCGCTCGGGCCGCGTATCGGGTGACATGAGAACAGGCGCAAGGGACACATGATTCGAAAAGACGACAAGATCGTACTTGCCGGGGCTGCAGGCTTGGTCGGTCAGAACCTGGCGCTGCTGCTGCGTGAACAGGGCTATACCAACTTGGTCGGGATCGACAAGCATCCCCACAACACATCGGTCCTGCGTAAGCTGAACCCCGAGATGACCGTTGTTGAATCCGACCTTGCTCAACCCGGTGATTGGGAGGACAGCCTGCAGGGTGCTCATGCACTTGTCATGTTGCAGGCGCAGATCGGAGGGGAGATCTACGAGGACTTTGTTGCCAACAACATCACCTCAACCGAGCGTGTGCTGGCGGCGTGTCGAGCCCACGGCATCGACACGATTGTCCATATTAGCTCCTCGGTCGTGAACTCGCGTGCGCACGATTTCTACACCGAGACCAAGAAGACACAGGAGCGATTGGTGCTGGAGAGCGGCATCCCCGCCATGGTGCTGCGTCCGACGCTCATGTTCGGCTGGCTTGACCGTAAGCATCTGGGCTGGCTCTCTCGCTTCATGCGGCGCGCTCCGGTCTTTCCGATCCCAGGCTCGGGTCGGTATGCGCGTCAGCCGCTCTACATCCTGGATTTCTGTCGCATCATCCAGGCGTGCCTGGAGCACCCCGAGGCTGGCGAGATCCATGACATCAGCGGTCTCGAGGTCGTCGACTACATCGACATCATCCTTGCAATCAAGGCGGCGACCGGCAGCCGGACGCCGATCGTGCATATCCCTTACGCACTCTTCTGGTGGTTATTGCGAATCTATGCGCTCTTCGACCGTGATCCGCCCTTTACGACCAAGCAGCTCAAGGCGCTGGTGATTCCCGAAACCTTCCCGATCATTCCTTGGGGCGAGCGCTTCAATGTGCGCCCGACACCCTTTGGCGAAGCCGTGCGCCAGACCTTTGCTGATCCGCGTTTTGCGGATGTCGTGCTCAGATTCTAGGAGTATGGAATGAAACGGATTGCCGTCATCGGTGCGGGCGCGATGGGCTTGGCTGCTGCCTATCATCTGACCAAAAATGGATATCAGGCGACGGTATTCGAGGCGGATACCGTGCCGGGTGGCATGGCTGCCCATTTCGACTTCGAGGGCTTGAGCCTCGAGCGCTTCTATCATTTCGTTTGCCGCTCGGATCAACCGCTGTTGGATCTGATGGAGGAGCTGGGATTGAGTCAGGCCATGCGTTGGCGTGACACCTCGATGGGCTTTTATTACGCAGGACGTATCCATCCCTGGGGCGATCCCGTGGCGCTGCTGCGTTTTCCGCATCTGAGTCTCCTCGCCAAGCTACGCTATGGCCTGCATGCCTTCAGCTCGACGAGGCGCAGCGATTGGATGCGGCTCGACCGGATCGCTGCAGATGTTTGGATCCGCCGTTGGGTCGGCGACGAAGCCTACCGGGTTTGCTGGGAAAAACTATTTCAGCTCAAGTTTTTCGAATACAGCGACCGGATCTCGGCGGCCTGGATTTGGACCCGTATCAAGCGGGTCGGGACCTCGCGCAAGAGCCTCCGTCAGGAAGAGTTGGGTTTTATCGATGGCGGCTCCGAGACCCTGATCCGTCGTTTGGTGGAACGTATCGAGGCCGGCAATGGACGCCTCAGGCTTGGCACGCCGGTCGAGCGCATCGCCATCGAGCAGGGTGAGGTCCGTGGCGTGATGCCGAAGGGAGGGTCATTCGAGCCCTTCGACGCTGTCATCTCAACGGTTGCGATCCCCTCTGCGGTACCGATGCTCGCCGACCTGCCACCGGATCTCTTGGCTCGCTATCGCGCGCTACCCAACATCGGCGTGGTTTGCGTGGTTCACAAGCTGCGTCGCTCGGTCAGCCCGCATTTTTGGACAAACATCAATGCCGCCGGTATCGAGATTCCGGGCATCGTCGAATTCTCGAGGCTGCGTGCGCTGGCGGACGAGCATGTGGTCTATCTCCCCTATTACATGCCTCAGACCCATGAGAAGTTCAGTTGGACGGACGAGCGCTTCGTCGCCGAGACCACCGCCTACCTCCGATTGTTGAATCCGAATCTGACGGATGCGGACTTCCTCGCGGTTCGGGTCGGCCGTCTGCGCTACGCGCAGCCGGTCTGCGGACCGCGCTTTCTTGACAGCCTACCGCCGATCTCGTCGGGGATCCGGGGCCTGCAGGTCGCGGATACGTCATATTATTACCCGGAGGATCGCGGGATCTCCGAGAGCGTACGACTTGCTCGACGGATGGCTCAAACCGCCATGGAGCCCGAGACGTGACGAAGTCGCTGGTCGAGATCTCGGAGCGTCACCGTTTCGTGCGCTTTTTGGCGGTGGGTGGGTTTGCCGCTGCAGTGAATGTCACCATCCGCTATCTGCTCAACCTCATCATGAGCTACAGCGCAGCGATCGTGCTGGCCTATTTGGCAGGCATGTTGACGGCCTTCGTGCTTTCGAAGTGGCTGGTGTTCGAGCGTTCGAGCCTCGGAACGAGAACCGAGCTCATTCGGTTCGGCCTCGTCAACCTCGCCGCGATCGCGCAGGTCTGGGTCGTCAGCGTCGGACTTGCCGAATGGCTGTTTCCGACGCTCGGCATCCAGAGCTATCGCTATGATATCGCGCACATCATCGGGGTTGCTGTTCCGGTGGTCACCAGTTATCTCGGACATCGGCACTACAGCTTTGCCAGACGAAATGTCGGGGGGCAACGAGGATGATCTCCAGAGTCGAACACCCTTTGATCGAGTCCGGTGGGATCAAGACCCTGATCGGTGTCGTGCTCTGTTCTCTGATCATATTGCTGATGGTCACGCCTTGGTCACCTAAGTTCCCGCTCAGTGGCCTGGATCCGTCGTGGGCCGCAGTCATTGAATGGGGTTTTCTGAAAACCCAGGCATTCGGGACCGACCTCATCTTCACTTTCGGTCCGCTCGGCTTTTTGTATACTCGAGGTTATCATCCTGATCTTTATCCCCATCTGCTGGCATTTTGGGGCGCAGTGGGGTTGCTGCTCGGTACTTTTTTCGGGGCCTATTGGTCCCGCGCTCCTTGGCTTGTTTCACTCGCGCTGGTCTTTGCCTTGGCGATTACGGTGGGGCAATCCACCGATGCCTGGTTGTTCATGATCCCGTTGGCGGGAGCGCTCGCGGCGATGGATCCAGCCCGACCCGCTTGGCGTTGGCTGACCTATCCTCTGCTGGCCCTGGCCGTTGTGGCTGGGCTCGTAAAGTTTACGGTAGTGCTTGCAGCGGTCGCGGTGTTCGTCGTCGCCGATCTGGTCCGGTTCCAGCGGTCGCGAACATTTCCGCGTCTGACGCTGCTGTTCCTAGCCGGATCTTGGACGCTCTTTATCATGGCTAGCGGCCACTGGAGCTGGCCGAGCTACGTGCTGAATAGCCTCGAAGTCGCCGCGGGATACAGTGGAGCCATGCAAACCACGGGGCCATGGGTCGAGGTTGCGGGCTCTGCCCTAATCGGCCTATTTCTCGTCATCATCTTGATTGCGACGCCGACCGGCCGAGTGGGCTGGACCGAGGTGGCGACACGCCTGGGTGTTGCGCTTTCGGTCGGGCTCATCATTTTCTTGATGTTCAAAGCCGGAGTGGTTCGGCATGACGGTCATATTCTGATCACCGCAGCGGGCTTGGTGGTGCTTTCTGTGTTTGCGGCATGGCGCGCATTCGGTCAGGGTGCAAACCGGCTGGTGAAGGGTTTGGTCTTCATCACACTGATTGCGGCGACTTACCAGCTGTTGGGCGTGCCGGCTATGCACTTTCAAGGGCCTGCCCATGCCGAAACGTTGAAACATCTGGTGCTCGAGCGACCTCGGGGGACCGTGGCGGCCGCCATGGATCTCATGTTCGGGCGTGTGGAGCCGAGCTTGGGTGAGCAGCGGGAGGATGCGTGGGACACAATCCGTGATAAACACCCCCTTCCGGAGTTGGATGGCTCAGTCGATATTTACAACTGGGATCAGGCGGTTGTCCTGGCGCACGGCCTGGACTACTCGCCAAGACCCGTTTTCCAGAGCTATTCGGCCTATACGCCAAGGTTGCTTGAGCTGAATGCCCGGTACCTTTCCGCTGATCCGGCGCCTGACTACATCCTCTTCGCCGTTCAGGCGATCGACAACCGATTGCCCGCCCTCGATGACGGTCTGAGTTGGCCTCTTCTCTGGAGTCGCTACGATCCGATACGCGTCATTGGTAGCCACCTATTGCTCAAGCGCCGGGCGCGATCGGATCGGGAAATCGTCTGGGGTGAGACGCGTATCCTGACGACGGGCTGGGACACGCCTGTGAAGATCGAAACCGATGGAAGCGAGACCCCTTGCGTCTGGGCCGAGGTTCAGATCGAGAGCAGCTTGTCCGGACGATTCTTGACGACGGCCTTCAAGGCGCCGATTGTGGAGATGACGTTGGAGTTTGCCGACGGGGACTCGGTTCGACGTCGCTTCATCCCGAGCATGGGCAATACCGGCTTTCTGATGAGTCCGTATGTCGAGACGACGGCCGCCTTTGCCGGTGTTTGCGTGGGAGAGACGATTGCTTCGCCGCGATTGGTGAAGAGCATTTCCTTCCATGTTGCCGGAAAGGATCGGCCCCTTTTCGACAACCAAATCCGGATTCGGAAGCGGTCCCTGCAGGTGGCCGGCGAACCTTAGCCTCCAGCGGAGGGGCTCTCTTATCAATGGTCGCTGCTGGGTCACCAACGACTTGATCGGGTCGTCAGCACATGGGGTGTGCCGGCCCAATGGCAGGATGAGACAATTTTCGCTCATCCGCCCTGTCAGATCCTGATGCCGGTGCTGGATACCCGAGTATTACATATCGAATTCGGCATCTTCGATGGTGCTTGGATTCAAGGAAATACGAACGGCGTGCGGTTCGAGGTCCGAGGTCTTGTCGACAGGGGATGGGCGGTATTGGCCAGGAAAGATCTTCATCCCTCCCAGAATTTTGCTGATCGGAGCGGCGGGACCTTAGCCTTGATCGTCGTTCGGTCCAGCGGCTTGCTATCCCTGCGTAGTCAGGGCTTCCAGCCCTGATTCTGTCAGGCCAAGATGGCCTGACTACGCAATTCGGTGGCCGACTTTGACGAAGGGATGATCGAAGCCGGGACCTTCGTCGTCAAGCTGCCGGAGGGTTTGGAGAAGCTCCCACTGGTGACGGACACTCTGGGTGATGGAAGTTGGGACTGGTCGTATTGGGGTCCGATCTTGCCGATGCAGTAAAGCCGATCAAGGGTACGCCGAGCGGCGGAGTCCCGCTCGAGTCGAACGGTGGAGCAGCAGGACTTCACAACGATTCGCCGTGACGCACGAGCGGTCGAGTACGCTCGCTAACGCGCCTTCAAATCAACGAGCACCGCTGGCTGCCGCGATTGAGCAATTGGAACAGCAGCGCGGCGGCGAAGTCGACAGACTCCGCCCACCGCCCACTCATGCTTCGCCCCCTCAAAGACCGCAAACACCCGCACCATCACCGCTTTCACCCGCCATCCAAACACGCTAGCGATGCATAGGCGCCCTGCCATCATGACTCGCTCACACGCCGGCGCTCATGTCACGCTTCGTCGCTGAGGTTGGCGGTGCCGGTCCAATCGCCCCACTTCATCAGCCGCCCTGATCTCCTGGCTCAGCATTTCCGGCTCCGTCCCAAACCAAAGAGACCGAGAAGCCCCAACCCGCCGGCGAGCATCGCCGTTCCAACAACACCCGTCATCGGAATCGGCTCTGGTGCTCCCGGCAACACCCCGTACAGGGTAAAGTTGTCCAACCGAATGGTCCCGTTGCCACCGGAGACGACTCCAAAGTTCTTTTTAATGTAGATCCCGAATGCGGTCACCTCGCCTGGCGGGAGGCTCGCCACCGTCTCCTGTGGGTCCCTCAAACGAGGCAAACAATTCGTATCGGTCGACTGGCACTCGCCAGGGTTGTAGACATCGGCGACGAGAAAAGTGAGCGTGTTGATCTCGAATGTCGAGGTCTGCCAGTCCGTTGGGTCCGTTCGGGTGACATTTTTCCCTTCGACCGCGATATACCAGGTGTCGCCGATGCGAAACGCGGGCCTCATCAGCGAGTCGCCCAGCGCGTCAAAGTTTCCCTGCGGGCAGTTCGCTTCGCTGTCGCAGGTGCTGTTACTCGAATCGACGGAGACACGCCGCAGGGTTGCGCTCTGGAACCTGTACTCATCCGTGAAGATGTAAATGCCAGCACGTTGATTAGGTGAGTAAAAGATGCGCCCGGATGGCGGAAAGACACCCTGCGGGTTGGAATTGATGGCTTGCTCTTCTGTGCTCGGGCTGTCTGAATTCAGTTGAAGGTCCTGATTGGCGGCCGTGGTAATTGCGCTTCCGTGCTGCTCGCCAAACCATCCTTGAGCGAACGCATTCTCCTTCGTGGTCAGACCCTGGTTCGGGAAGATCTCCCGGTAGATCACTTGATCCTGTGACCATGCGGGCTGCGCCACGCAGAATGCTGCAAGGATTAGGACGTGCCTTGAACCAAACATATTGCTGAGTCTCCCGTCTGTCGTTGAACCGCAGGACATGAGTTTAAAAGATGCGAGTCTTGCACGAACGTCTGTCTCGAAACGCCCGAACCGCTCAACAAGGCACTCTCATGATTGCTCCCCGCACGGACCTGATCATCAGCCCGCAGAGGACGACTGTCTATCCCGTTGCAACGAGATCCCGTCATCGATTCCCCGCCCCCGGCAGATCAAAACATGCAGTTGGGTCTTCTTGCAAGCCCCTAATCCAGCAAATTCCCGCCGACCACTGCAAAGAAGGCAAAACCCGCACCATCACCAAACTCGCTTGAGGGAAAAGCCACGCGATCACACTGCCCATTGAAGGACTGCCCCCTTAGGCTGGGACCCCGGCACCGGGGTCACGATCTCAAGTAAGCCCCCGCCACCTCATCATCGAAACCAGGACAACCTTAAGTAACATGATTTTGTGAAGAGCTTTGCCAAGCACCAACCCCTGTCGGATCCTGTACCCAGTCAAAGGAATTCTTGTGAGCCGCGATCAATCGCTCGCAGAAACCTTACCGTTCCTTAGGCCAATGGCCGACCACTCTCCCCAGCCTTTGCCATCATCGGTGAGTGTGATCGTGAATTCCTCGGGAAGCCACGGGGGACTGAGCTCTATCAGCACCCAGTCTGAAGCAAGAGGCATCTTTCCCCGAAGCGTTGAGCTCTCCGATATTATTCATACACTTGATTGCCATGGCTTGGCCCAGATCTATAAAAGAATGCTTCACCTCGCTTGACGCGGAGCACAACCTGCCCAATATCGGCGTCCGATGATACCCAGCTCCCACTGATTGCGATGTCTTCAAACGAAGACTGAAAAAAGTCCGAGCCATACCAGCCGTCAAGGGATTCCGTGTCCTCGACGCTCAACAGGTTTTCCACCGGTAAAACAGATTGGCGAGTAACCGCAAAAGGCATCAGACTGACTGTCAAGGCCAAATCGCATGGCGGGTCTTCCGATAAAAAAGTCACCTGCATGCCGCTAGGCTCGGACGTGAGGTAACCCTTAAATCCAGGATGCGCACCGGTCCCGATTTGTTTTTCAACGTCTGGCCGAGACTGGCCGACTAAGGCAACCCCGATGACGACGCCCCCTTCATCAAGAAGCGTTACACTTTCCGGCGCTCGCATCAAGTTTGGCTCAAGTATCCAGCCTTCAACGCGATAACCATCTCCCACCGAAAAAACCGAATCCAGCGAGCCGATACATGACGTGCCTGAGCCGCTGGGAATCTTCTTTCCGATCAGTTCCCTTTTGTCTCGTATCAGGGGGTTTCCAAATATCGATACATTCTCTTCAACCGCAGTTTGCAATATATCAACTATCTCGACATCAGGATAGGTATGTTTCATTTGTTCTTCATCCTTAACCCCAAGCTCAATTGCAAGCGCCGCGACCGATTGCTCGAAAATACGTCCCTCATCTACGTGCCTCGCGGTCATTTGGTAAGGTACCAGCAGAAACGGCAGACCGACAAAGCCAAGCAAGTAGAAATGCTTTTGCAACCGTGACCGATAATTAACGACAGCGGTAATCAGCATGGCAGACCACCCCATTAGGGCAGGCGTAGCATATCTACCCGCGAATGCTTGCTCAAGCCCAAAGTGATATCTGCCGCTACCCGTGACAAAAGCGGTTGCAATAATGTACCCGATGAATGCCAGCAGAAAAAGCTGTAGCTTATCGGAAAAGCCATGTCTGAATGAGTCGACCAAAAAGCCCGTGTAAACGAGTACGAAAAATCCGCCGAAGGCCTGCGCGGCGAAAATGCGCGATTCTCCAAACAGGTAAGCAAAAGGCGCACCGAGATAGATCAGTATGTATTGGGCCAGCCCAATGGGATGATGAAATATCGTATCGATCGAGCTTGAGTGGCCAGTGACTCTGGACAAGCCATGAAAATAGGCAATGACACCAACGACCGACGCAAGTAAAATCAGCATTACTCTCAGCCGGTCTTCTTTATACAGAAGGCTGAGCAGAAAAAGAAAAGGCAAGGTCATGACTCCATTTGCCATAGTGCCCAGCGAAGCGATTCCCAGAAACAACGAAAGAGCGAATAAAAAGCGGCTGTGCCGGGATGTATACCGCGTTGATTGAGATAGGTATAGTAAAAAGAATGATGCCAGCGGTACGATCTGTGCGAGAAAAAACTGGCTTTGAAACCCCCAGGTGATGTTCTCTTGCTGAGCCCAGGAGAATGTGAGAATAAAAACACCAAAAAGACTGAGCAATCTAAGCCCGTCATCTTCGGGCAACGCACGGCGGATGATCTTCCCAAAAAGCCAGTAGGCAAGGACCATTAAAACAACATTACAGACGATCAGAAACGCGACGCTCCCACTGAAAAACCTATGATCCATCCAAAATAGAATCCGAGACATGACAATTCGATGCTCGTTATGAGGAACCCACCAGTCCGACCAACCCCCATGAGTCAGTTTTATATAAAACTCTACATGGCCGTCCCACATGTCCCAGAATGGAATGGGGGAAAAATTGATCCATGCGCCATAAGGCACCAGAGAAAAGTAAGCAACAGCCGCAATCGGTAAAATGACACCGAGATATTTTTGCCGAGAAATCATGTCAGACTATCCTGGCTGAAGTATCCAAAGACCGAATGTCGTTGTGCGTGATACAGCCAGGAGACGCGGAGGTTGTCAAGCATCCTGCCGCGTGCCCCACTGTTTAGCCGGGGTTTTTGCCCAGCGCGCGGTCGGCGTCCCGCTCAGGGTTGAACGAGACGAGGTCGACGGGGTTCCAATCGTGGGTCTTGCCGCTCCCGCGCCCTAGGTTCTTGCCTCGGGCCGCCTGGTAGGGGGCTTCGCGTTGCGCCGGGATGTCCCGGTCCTCCCCGCGATGACGTTCATGCTGCGCGACGAAGGGGACCGCGCCGTTGTGGTTCTCGATGTTATACCGACGCGCGAAGTCGAACAGTCACCGCCAAGCGGCGTAAAGGGCTGCAGATCCGTCCACCTGATAGTCGGAAATGTGCTGCGGTTGCGGAACAGCGCCTCTGAGAAGGGCTGCCGTTGAACGCCCGGGCCCGGTTGAACGACGGGGTGTTTTTCGGCGCATGGAGCTTCCCGAGCAGGGTCGCGCCCTTGCGAACGGACTGCTGCCGTCGGTACGCAGCACCAGCGGCTGTTCGACGCGGCCGCCGGCGAGAACAGCGCGCTCTATCTCCAGGACGACATGGCATACCGAATCCCTGCCGAACACTTCCCAACCCACGATACTGCGGCTGAAGCTGTCAACGATCATGACCGAATACAAGAACATCCCCTTGGCCATGCCATTACCCATATGTCGGCCGGATCCGCCAGATCAGAGGCTTAGGCGGCCAGATTCAGGGGCATCGGACCCTGTGGAGGCGGCGGGTGGATCGCCCAGACAAGCACTTACAGGACCGCACACACAGCGACTGGAGAGATATGCTTAATGGCATGCCCCCTGGCCGGTCCCGCGTAGCCAGCGACCTACCAGTTCTAAGCCTGGTCCGGGCTAGTGGCCCAGTCCAGCTTCTGAAAGTTCAGATCAACACTCGGGCGGAAAACAATACGTTGCTTCACCCCTTGCCATTGGACGCAGAAAAACCGATCGCACCTCGTCACCGGGACCGATTTTCAAAGTAATCTCCCACCTGGATCGTCGAAAACTGGAAGTGCACCGGTGTGCAAACCCCGGTCTCGATGACATTCAGAACGCAAGGGATCCTTTGCCCGGGAGATAGCGAATATTTTCTCAGATATTCGGGACCCATATACCAACCGTTGCGGAGGGTCAGGAGGTGCTCTCGATCGGCCTCCGGAGCGGGCTGGTTTGGCGTCTTTAGATCGGGCTCGGCCGCGAACCGGAACCAGACTTCAAAACCCTCGTATCCGGGCCCTCCCATGACTGTCGATTGTTCTTTTGATAGAGATGTTTGAACCACTCGTGTAATCACGGCCTCGCCTTGATACGCGATATAGGTGCAGGGACCACCTTCAGTCGCTGACTGCGTGCAGTCACCATTCATTTCACCATCACCTGCATCGGTCGTGCATCCGACCATCATGTAAAGGACCGCAGCAAGAAGATGCGCGAATTGGCGTCGAAGGTTCATGATGACAAGCCTGACCCATGGATTTTGAATGCCCAGCCAATACCTGAACCCCATATAATCTTGGTGGACTCGGGATGTCTTGCTATCAGTGAAACCGTTGCCTCACGCCGGGCAACATCGAGTAGGGCCCACATCCGCTCCCGGCCTTAATCGTTAACCCGGTCGGCAGCGCGCATTCCATGCGTAGTCAGGGCTTCCAGCCTTGATTTGATCAGGCCAAGATGGCCCGACTACGCACTTCTCGCCCCGTAGTAACCGGAGTTACGAACAAGGCCCCGCTCTCCAAGGCGGATAAAAGCTGAACGCGAAACATCAGCCAATAAGGTTTACCAGTCGAACACATCAGCCTCGAAACGCCCCGACCCGTACTCGGTCGCCGACTCTGTATCCGGACAGGCTGTCGAGCTCAGGGAAGCGCTGCCGTGATGGTAACCGTCGTAGTGGATTCCATACTGAACTGTGCCACTGAAGGTTCCGAGCTGCAATTGGGCATTCCACTGGGCGATTCGAGGGTTTGGCGTGGACACCGAGTTATTGACCGTATATTCCAGATAGACCGTGCCAGCGGAGGTTCTTGCACTGCCATCGAGACCTCGCTCCGGATGCCCGCAACCATACTCGTAACCATTGATGTTGTAGATCTTCCCATCCGATGTCTGATCGTAAAAGATCTTCACATCGTTACAGAACCCATCGACATCCAAGCACAGCACATTTGTCGCCGACGAACCGGTGAGCTTAAAGTTCGCCATCTGGAAATTCAGGTCATTGGTATGACCGCCGTAACCGATCCAGAATGTCCCGTCGCCCTCGGGACCCCCACTCGCTCCCCAACTGTTTTTGCACAAATAGGCTTGCTTGGTGTCGTCCCACCCGATCAGCAAAACTGCGTGTCCTCCTTCAAAAGTACCGCCTGAATTTCTGTAGACCGTCCCGGAGGATGCTGTATTCCAAAAGGTCGTGAAGTCCGTAAACACATTGTAGCGCCAATAGCTTGGGGCATCGTTGTAGATCGACGCTTTCATTTGAGCCGGATCATTCGGGACCGTGTAGAATCCAGTCACGCGATTACTCAATTGACTGCAGGAGCTCATGCCTGAGCACGGCACGGTCCGTTGTGACGGGCAAGACGTACTCCCTTCGCCGTACGGGCCGCAGCTTTCCTGGATCGGCCCCTTCGTTTCCCAATAGCGCAACGCCGTCATGCCTCCCCCGCAGCATCCACTCATAGATGTTTCACATGATACCATCTGCTGCTCGGAAAGGTCCGACGGACTCCCACCGAATTGTTTGAGCAGATGCGATTCGAATGCGCCCACGCTGGCAAAGGCCCAGCAGGAACCGCAGGAACCTTGATTCTTGGGTGACGTGACTAAGCCATGGCTGCGTGCGTCGTAGCTCGCAGGAAGGGATTCCGTGTATTGATCCGGCCACACTTGTTGATAGCTTTCATAGGTCGCCGGATCTAACGGGATGTCTCCGAAACCATAAGTTTGGGCATGGATGCCGGGCATCCAAAGGCAGAGCAGCCCCGCAACAAGAGCCAAGGACTTGTAGACCACGTTGAGTCGATTCCAGGTACTCATCATCACGCGCTCCTTTCTCGGTCACGCGCCTCTTAGGAGGAGGCGTTTACGATTTCTTCAATGTCGTCGGTTGCACGACCGCGGACCGTCGACGGGATTTAATACCTTCCCAAGATCGCCCTTGCTCATAACTCCGACCACATGGGCGGCTGACTGCGTAGTCAGGGCTTCCAGCCCTGATTCTGTCAGGCCAGGATGGCCTGACTACGCACTGTTCGTCAGCCACTGGCCGGGACTCTCATCAAGGCCCCAAGCCCGTTCCGCTCTGAGGCTCGGTTCCGGAATACGTTATTCCGATTCATCGAAGTCAATGAATGACGGGAAGAAGTCACCGTCCGGGCAGGGAACCGCAACCATGGTACCGGATCCGTGATGGTATCCCTCATAGTGGTACGCGTATTGGTAAGGACCACCGAGCGTGCCGAGGCTCAACTGCGCATTGTACTGACCGATCCTCGGCGTGGCCGCCGACGTGGACACCATCGTAGTGTACGCCACATAGACCGTGTCACCGGAAACCCGTGCGCTGCCGTCGAGGCTTCGCTCAGGTTGTCCGCAGCCGTACTCGTAACCGGTCACGCTGAAGATACCGGCGCCCGAGGTATTGTCGTACACCAGTTTCACATCATTGCAGTTACCGATCGTATCCAAGCAGAGGACACCTCCAGCAGTCGCAACAATAGGATGAGCGGCTGCCACACTCCATGCCATGACGAGTGATTGCAGGATATGCCTTCTCATTGCCTTTACTCCTCTCCGGTCTTGTCCTGTCAAAACGCGCCTGCGAACAAATTCCCGCACCGCCCTGAGGCATCAATACATTAGAACACTCAATACGGCACGATCTGTGCGGAGGCACGTCGCAGCGCATTTACCACCGATTAATCATTAACGACGTCGACCAAGACCCGCCGATCCTTCTCAACGAGTCCGAACACCGCTCCAGAACCTCTCGCGATGGCACTGAATTCTTTCCACCTAGAACAATATTAGCAGTACGGGAAAAATTATCACTGCACTCGGAGCAGTAAATGTTTTTATGTGCGCCATAAGTCCAGGGAACAGCAACCGGGTGTCGGCCCCGAGGGTGAGGCAGCGGTGTCCCCGCGACGCCCGCGAAACTCAAACCACAACTTGCGTCTCGTCGATCTGTCGGTCGAAAGGATGTCGCGGAAAAGCCCTAGAACGGCGCTCATTGTTTCGAAAGGCGCTCGAGCTCAAACGCCTTACTGATCGATGCAACCGCATCTTCGGTTGATCCCGCCCGACGTTGTGCCAGGCTCAGGAGCCTCCACGATTCCGGGATCGTTGGATTGAGATCGACCGCGTTGCGAAGGGCTCGAACGGCTTCCTCGTTCTCGCCCCTGTGGAGATGAATCTGTCCTTTAATTACGCTCAATTCCCGCCGCCTAGGGGACAACGCCAACGCCGTTTCCAGGTCCAACAAAGCCTGCGCAAGGTGGGCTCCGTCGGATTGCCCCCACTTGCCCTGAATGGTTGCCATGAGAAGGAAATACGACGCGTTTATGGGCCGACGCTGGACCACATCCCGGATTAAGTCGTATGCTCTGGCGTAGTCCGAAAGGGTTCGGGCATGCTGCGCAGCATGCTTTGCGTACAACACACGAACTTCATCGGCGTATTGATGCCTCGGCCTTAGACTCATTTCGAATGCCCGCAACGAGGCGGCAATGTCGACTTGGGCAAGCATCACCCCATCACGAGCTCGGCTCAAAGCCAGTGCCGGCTGAAACAACAGTGCATGAACATACAAGATGCTGATTAGAATCGAGGGCACCAGCCACAGTGGCGCTTGATTTATACTCCGCCCCGCGGCACTACGTCGGATCACGCGGACTTGAGCTCCCTGTCGAACACCGAGAGAATGCCACCAGGCCAAACACAGGGTCAACATCAAGAGTACGGATGGGTGATCAAAGAGAAATAGACCCTGAACCAAGTAGCTCAGCAGGATCGCCGTCGAGATCGAAAAAACGTTGAGGCTGATGATTTCTCTACGTTTGAGCCGGATGAGGTGAGCCAGGACCAAGCCGTAGAACACCAGGTAACCCAGCGCGCCAATGATGCCGGTCGTGCTGAGCTGCTCCAACGGGGCGTTATGCGCTCGATCAAACCAGGTCTGATGCGGTGAGAGGTCGAGGATCCTGGGGTCATAGAATTGATTGAATATGTAGGCAAAGGTCTCGGGTCCCCAGCCCAACACGGGCTTTTCCTTGAAGGCGTGCCAGGCAATCTCCCAAGCAATCAGACGCATCTCGATCGTTGATCCGTGCAACGCCGGGTTCGAAAAGCGACTCAGGACAGGAGCATCCTCCATCCCGATACGCGTACTCAGTATCCAAATGGCGATGGGAAGCAGGACCAGAAGCAGGACACCGAGCGAAAAGCGAAGCCGTGCCCTTCGGCGTTCCTCAAGCAGCGCATGAAGCGAGAAAAAGACCAGCAAAGCGAGATACAGCCCAATGATTGCACCCCGGGTCTCGGCGAATACGAAAGCGACGAGCTGAAGCGACAGGATCGTGATCCATAGCACTCGATCGCGCCAGCGGCTCGATTGAATCAGGAACATGATCGTCAAGAAAATATTGAACAGCAGGTAGCCGCTCAGAAACGCCGGATTGCCGAGAAGAGATCCGGTACGATCGGCCCATTCCAGAGAAAGAAGGCCAGGAGCCGTTTTCTGAGTCAAGGCGGCGAGCGAGACGACCGCGCTGACTGAAATCGAGAATTTGAGGGGGGTTTCCCACTCCTTTGAGGTACGAAAAAGACTGAGCAACAAGAAGAAAAGCGCCACATAGTGCATCAACGGCCAGAGACCGGTCATTCGTTCGGGGTAACCCCAAAAGCTCCGATCAGGGTCGAGCGAAAAAATCGTGGCAACGATTGCGATCGACAGGTAAAGGCCCAGGCCGTATAAGATGAGCGTGGTCGTCGGTCGCAGCTCATGAACGCGCTTCATGAGGAGCAGGTACCAGGGGAGAGCAAGGATCACGACCGCGAAGAAAAAAATACTTTTCCCGAAAATGAACGGATAAGCCACCCACGGCACATAAACCAGAGGCATGCACAAGGCCAGATAACATGAAATCTGGACCCATCGATAGGCGAACCAATCCGACGAAGACGTGATAGGCATGTTCAATGTCCGGGGAGACTTCAGAAAAGACACGCTTGACACTGGTGCACTCGCGATGGACTGAGCCCTGTATCGACGCGCTAATCTATTGAAGGCTTCGAGGGCAGATGGGTCGGAGACCGGGTGTTCGGATCAATCGGGATGGTCGAGGTATCCGAGATCGGCGAGCAGATCACCGGCCACTCGGACCGTGATGTCGGCGGCGGCGTCGCAGATCTCGGGACAGGCTGCTGCGGACGAACCGATCTGGATCCCGGCCGTGTCTTGATAGGCTCGGGCAATTGGCTCTCCCTCTCGGGACAGCCCGAGAAAGGCGCAGACATCATCGAGAACAGCGCCCGGTCGTGTCACGAGGTCTTCGTATCGCACCTCGAGATAGTCTTGAGGCGCCTCCCGCGCAGCATCCCGCGACTGGATGATCAACTCTCGCCACAGGTGGGCGATCCGAGTCGGATCTCCCCAGTTGAGCGCGGACGCTGACCGAACGACGGAACGGCCATCACGAATCAATAAGATGATTTTGTGCGAGCCGAAGCATTCCCTGAGCTCTACTCCGAAACGCGGCAGCTCCGGCGTCTTGTTGATCAAGACGGGGGACGGCTCGGCAGCAAGTTGTCTCTCCCCGAGCTCGCGAAACAGGTCGGCAGTCGAACGTGCGACGCTGACGGCGTCTGCTCCTTGCGACAGGTTCCGATGCCATCGATCAAGGCCCTTCATGGCCTCCGCCAGCCCGTAATGGATCCGGTCCGCGCCCAGCGGATAGCGCTCATGCCCCCTTTTTCCGGAGGGCGCCCTACCGTGCATTTGCGCATCACTCGCCTCGATGTGCCAACGCATACGCGCGGTCACGGATTCCAATCCAAACCCCGCGGGTTGCGGTGGCGATGCGAGGCCGGCCTCCATCTCATGCGCCGCGGGACACCGGAGGACTCTGATCCAGCGGAGCGCCTCCACAAGAAACTTTGTCTCGTACCAGACGGTGACCTGGGAGTGCAGCCCCAACAGGTTGATGAGGAGTGTGCTGCCGCTTCTGAACCCCCCGATGAACCCGTGCGGCATTCCCGATGGACGGGTCTCATCGGATACGGCTTTGGTGTGAACGATCATTCGGAACCCCATTCGAGTCCGGCAAGAGCGGTTAGATGGACGAGGAGGCAGAAACACCGACAGCAACCGGCCTCATGGCGAGCCCGCATTCGGCGGTCTCAAGCATATCAGACCGGCTCTGACGCAGCGCGTCGAGACGGCGGCCGGGCGATGAAGTAAACCCTAACCCTACTATCATGCCTCACGGATGCTGAGGCACCCAAGGCGATAAAAGACCATGGGGCGGCTGCCCGCTTGGTCTGAGGCCGTGGCGTTTTTCACCATAAGGGGCGATATAGCGGATGCATAAGGGATTCGGGTGAGAAACATTTTGAAGACTGTCTTGTTGTCGCGCAGAATCGAGGGGCGTTCTGCCTTGCTCACGGATCCGCGGATCGAGCGCAACGGCACTGGATCTGCGAGAATCATATGGGATGGCCCGATTCCCGGACCCGGTCCGGCGGAGAGCCTGAGCATGTTCGGACGTTGCGGATCCGGCTGGGAGCGCGGGCCGCCCGACCGAATGGAACCTCGCCGAGGCAGGACCGCGGCTTGTCCATTGCCGTCGATGCTGCTCGCTGGTGCTGATGCCGGATCCGCGAATCGCAGAGTCCGAGTCCCTGTAGCGAAGCTGCTCGCACGGACATCGAACCCAGCCGCCGTGACTCGGTAACTCCGCTATGCTCCATCCGCAAAGGTCCGTTTATGCAATCCACCCACGCAGAAACCTCGAAGAGAGCCTCAGCACCTGCGATCGCTAGCTTGATCCTGGCGTCCGCCAGGCATGAAGGCGGTCATGGCGCCACTGACTATGAGGTCCATGCCCCATGCGGCTCTGTCGCAGAGGCAGTCGAGGCAGCCCTGGAGCGACCCTTGTCAAGTTGCCTTCTTGTCACTGCCGGAGATGACACCGACATCGAGGGACTGGAGCGAGTGCTCGCCGGCCACCTTGGGCCCGACGGCAGGCTGGACCGCGTCGGGACCGAAGGCTTACTGAGGGACCCGGAAACAGAGGAGCATCATGATGCGATTCTCGTCGTCGACCCCGCCTGGAGCGGCTGTGCGATCGGTCCGTTGAGCGCAGCGCACCGCCGCCTCCGCGCCGGTGGGGTTCTGGTCTTCATCGGGCTTGCCCGGACTGCAGCCTGCAGCGACGGCTGCGAAGACGGCGCCGTCGTCCTGCCCTACCTGTCGGCTCAGGCGCGACGGTGCGGGTTCAGCGAGATTGAAACCCACGATTTTTCCAAGTCCGCACTGGCACTCCTCGCGCACGCTGAGAAAGGCTCCGGAGCACCCGAGGAGATCGACGCCGCAAAAGTTGCGTTGGCGATTGCCGGCACGCTTTTCGTCGTCGGACAGCTCCGAAAGACCACTGAGCCACGATGGCTCCTTCGCGCCTTCCATCCCGAGGAGGCCGAGGTCATGCGCGACCTTTTCGCGGAGGTATTCGCCCCCAACGCGATGTCCGAGGCACATTGGCAGTGGAAATACGGCGATGGCCGTGGTCGCGGCATGGCGGCTTGGCGTGACGGCAAGATGGTCGCCTTTTACGGGGGGCTACCCCGGCAGGTCAGCTTCAAAGGCCGATTGCTGCAAGCGATGCAGATCGTGGATGTGATGGTACAGGCTGGCGAACGCGGCGTCTTGCGACGCGAAGGCGCCTTTTTTCAGACCGCCGCGAGCTTTCTCGAATGCTACGTCGGCTCGGGCGCCGAGGCGCTCGTCGGCTATGGCTTCCCGACCGCGCGGGCGCTCGAGGTTGCCGAGCGACTGCGACTCTATTGCAGGGTAGGAGAGGTCCGGGAGCTCTCGTGGACCGGTCCAAGCCGCTCGAGCCATCGGGCATACTTGATCGAGTCCGTCCCGGGTCCGACGCTGTCTCGTCACGCCCGCGCGATCGACCGGCTGTGGAACGAGATGCGGTTGGGCCTCTCGGATGCGATCGTGGGCGTACGGGATTGGGCGTTCGTGCAGAGGCGCTTCGTCGGGCATCCCGAGAAGCCTTACCGCTATGTCATGGCTCGCCATCGCTGGACGCGCCGCGCTTTCGCGCTGATGGTGCTGTCGGTCGACGGGGAGATCTGTCATCTGCGCGATTATGTCGGGGATCCCCGCCGCCTGCCGCTGGCCATCGAGATGCTCCGCGGATACATGGCCCGCGAAGATATGACGACGGTCAGGACATGGATCACCCAGCGCTTCGTCGACGCCTTCCCGACTGCAGATCGTACCGACCGAGCGATCGACCTCTTCGTCCCGCACAGTACCTGCACCTTCGGACCGGCGCCAGAGGAGATCGACGGACACTGGTGGTTGATGGGCGGCGACACCGACTTTCTATGAAAGAGGCAGCATCATGACAATCGTTCACGCGATGTTTCTGCTCTCGGTCTTGGCTGCGAGCTCGGCACCGGTTGCCACAGCCGCGGCAATGCTCTCGCTCAACCCCGCAGGCGCTGCCCTCGAGGGTGCGGCATCGTTTGAGACCGGGGCGGGGCCTTCAGCCGGGATTCGCCTTCCGGATGGAGCAGTCTCGAGCTTCGCTCTGGGCTTTGTCCTGCCGCCGGACTATGTGGCCGGTGGGCGTATTCGGGTGGGCATTGCATGGCACACGAAGGCGGCAGCACCCTGCACCAGCGTCCTTGCCCCCAACTTCATCAGCGTTGCCAGAGTCGGACGTGGCCATATCGTGGGGCAGGGCTTGGCTTCCGGCCTGTTGCCGACCGAAGGCAACATGCTGCTGAGTGCCTCGACGACCAACGTTACCTATCTCAAATATTATGAGATTCGGTCCCCGGACGGCGTCACCGCACTCCAAGCCGCGGACGTGATCAATTTCGGCTTCTTTCGCCAGTCCGACTCGATCGAGGATACCTGCGCTGGAGACCTGATGATTCAAGGCGTCGGAATCGTGACCGGCTAACAATGACCCCGCCACCTTTTTCGTCACGGCCTTGCGCGAGTCGCCCCGAGCTTTTTTGGGTTTCCCGCTCGCAGGCGGGCTCCGACTGCCGAAGCTCGGTTTTCACCGAGGCGCCCGGCGGGACTCCCGACACACCGGCTGCGCTGTCTAGGCCAGCGCCGGATCCCGCTCCTGGCTGGCGCGAAGCCGCATCAAACTCTCCACCACCGTCCGCCATGAGTCGGCCTTCAGCTCCAGCAGCGCCTCGGCATGCGTGCCGGAATTCGGCCCGAGATACAGCCCTCGGTAACGCATCATGCCCTCGAAAGCTTGCGAATAATCCTGATAACGCATCGGCAGCTCGTAGGCTGCCAGGGCCTGGCGCTTCGACTCCAGCACGGGGGTTACGTCGACGATCCAGTTCACGGGCAGCGGCTGCCAGATTTCGTAGAAAAACAGCCGCTCGCGGCAGCCGTGCGACTGCCAGAGGTCGAGCGCCAAGAGGCTCGTGTTGACATGATCGCGATGGAAGTCGAGGACCGGCGGGGCCAGGAGCCAGTCGGGCGCGAAGGCATCGACCACTCGGGCGAGTCGCTCCGCGACCCCTCGGTGGGGCATGAGCGCCCCGTCCGGCTCGCCGAGGAACTCCACGTCATCGACCCCAAGTGCCCGCAAGGCCGTCCGGGTCTCGTTCTGGCGATGCGCCACCAGGTCCCGACCGCCCAGATAGTCCAGTGGATCGCCCAACGCGCCGTCCGTCATCACCAGGACCTTGATCCGCCATCCCCCGCGGCTCAGCAGCGCAAGGGTGCCGCCGCAGCCCAGGGTCTCGTCGTCGCTGTGCGGGGCCAACACGAGCGCCGATCCAACCTGCGGCAAGGGCAATCGCGGCGGCAGCGGGCAGGTCGACAAGGCTGCAGCCTGCGCGCCCAATGCCTCGATGGACGAAGGGCTCGGGACTGGCCTGACCACACGTGCCGGGCGCACCGTCGGCGTTCCTTGGTACATGGACAGATAGGCCTCCGCGATCTCGTCGGGCTCGGGCCACGAGGCGGTCCAAGCCCTTGCGCGTCGGCTCCAGAACCGACGCAGGTCTGCGTCCTCGGCCAGCGCCTGCAGCGCCGATGTCAAGGCCGGCAGATTTTCCGGGGGGACCAACCAGGCGCCGCTGCCCAGAACCTCCGGTGTGCAACCGACGGCTGTACAAAGGGCCGGCAGACCGCAGCAGATGGCTTCGAGGTTGGCGAGCCCGAACGACTCTGTGGACGAGGTGCTGACATAGATGTCGGCTGCCGAGTAGTAGAGGCCGATGTCGTCTGTCAGGGCAAAACCGATGCGATCACCGATGCCCAGTGAGTCGGCAAGGGCCTGCAAGGGAACAGGATCGCCGTCGCCGACGAGGACAAGCCGCCAGTCGACGGTCTCGAGTCGAGCACAAGCTCGGACGAGCGTCGGTAGGCACTTGAGCGGGGCGAACCGGCCGACCGCGATGATGTAGAGCGGGTCCGCCGCCCAGCCGAGTCCTGCGCGGGCATCGACTCGCGCGCGAACATTGGGCTCGGGCCGCGGATGGGGGATGACATGCCAGTGGCTTGGTCGCGGATACTGACCGAGGTCCCGTGCGAGTTGTTCGGCACAGCAGCCGGCCGGCACGAGGACCCAGTCCGCCCTTGCCAGGATGCGGCGCTCCCAGTCCCGTAGCCGGCGCATCGCGGTGGGTCCGAGTACCGCACCGTCCTCATGGATCGCCTGGGTGTAGCTGCCGAAACCATGCTCTGTCACACCGTACCGGACTAAGCCGCGCCTCCTGAATCGGGCGAACCAGCGATAACCTGCAGCGATGATCGGATCGTGGCAGTGGACATGGGTGAACCCATCCGCGTGGGCGACCTTGGCCGCGAGGCGGCCCATATTCAGGCGCTCGAGGACGAGCCATGACATGGAATGAAGATCGGTCTGCTCGAACAGTCGACCGAAGGCACGGTTGAATCCGCGGTGTAACGCCCTCAGAGCCCTGACGCTTCGGACACCGAGATCCTCTTGCGTGAGATAGCGCGTCTCGAACCCCTGACGCTGCACCGCGTCGAGCACCGGCGCAAGGCTTTTCCCCAGGCCGTAACGCCGGTCGGAGGCGGTTTCCCGCGTGACCATGAGCACCTTCATTGTCGTGGTTGTCCTCGGTGACGGAGCTGCGGCCCCGGCCAGGCGATCGAAATCCGGTCTCGCGGAAGTCCAGCCGGGCCTATTCCAGCTTGGCGTCGGCCGCCCGGTCGAGCGCAGGGGGTTGGCCCGGGCTCGCATCGCCCTCGGGCGCATCCTCCGAAAGGGCTGGCGCGTCGTCCGGCTCGCTCTCGTCAACCGCTGTCATGGCCGCGGACTCGACGTGGTACCAGATGCCGTCCATGCGCTCCCACTTGGTCTTGATCGGGCGGGGGATCTGGATCATGTGCTGTCCCAACGGCAGCATCATCGACGTCACCACCACAGCCGAGCCGAGATCCCCATCTTGCTCGTGCTGCTCGATCCGTGCCACGCGAAGCCGCTGTCCGGATCCCATGGCTTGATAGTACTGAAAAGGGTCCGGTGGTGGCTCCAGTTGGGCTGCCTTCTCCAGACTGTAAGTCGTTCTCCAGTCCTGACTCTCGACGGCGGTCCAATACGCACTCACACGGCTTTGGAGCTCGGCGGCACTCTGATCTCCCGCCAGAGCAGGCAGCACCAGGCCGGGCAAGAGGACGAGCGCACAGGCCAGCCGGACAATCGTGTTCATCGGTTCTTCTCCAGATCTCAATTGAGTGATGTCAGTTCGACGCAGCGCCGGCGGGGCCGGGCGGCCAGGCCGCCTGCAGGGCAGGGTCGCTGATCGTCACGCCGATCTTCTCGCCATAGGCACGAACAAAGGCGTTCTTGCGCCGCAGGAATGACTCGGTTTCCAGTTGATTGCGAATAAAGGGTTTGAGGGATTCGAAGGACGAGAGGAGTGCGTCGCGACGCCCAAGGAATTGCAGGATCTGAAATCCGCCGCCCAGCTCGATGATATCGCTGATCTCGCCCTCACGCATGTCCGCGGTAGCGGCATCAAGGTAGGGGAAGGCGGGGATCGGCAGGAAGCCTTGGTCCCCTGCGACCGCGCGCAATGCCTCCGTGTGGGCGAGCTCGGTCGCCAGATCTTCAAACTTGGCACCCTCCTCGATCCGCTTCAAGGTCGATTCGGCCTTCGCACGGGCCGCTGTCCTGAACTGCGCATCCGCGTCCTCCGGAACAGGGATGAAGATCTCCCGGACGCGCACGGACGCCGGGATCCCCAGCTCGTCCTTGTGCTCTTGGTAATAGGCCTCGACGTCTTCGTCGCTGACCTCGTCCACCGCGAACTCCTCGCGCTCGAGGCGTCGGACGGCCTCGGTGAGATCGGCCGTCACGTAACCGGGCTCGAGCCCGGCCTTCTCGATCGCAGCCAGGTTGATCACCCGGGTCTCGACCATCTGCCGGAGTACATCCGCCCGTCCCTCCGGCGTTGCAATCTGTTTCATGAGGTTCGGATTTCGGCGGGCATGCAGGAAGAGATCGGCGACACTGATCCGCGTGTCCCCGACGATGGCCAAGGGAGTATTTTCAGCCTCTTTTTGACCAGGCGTCTGCAGCGGCGCCGAGTTGCCGACTGGTGCATCGGATCCGCCTAGTGCTGCGGCGTCGGATCGATCCTGGGCTATAGCGGCACCGGTGCTGTAGAGGATGACCGACGCCATCCAGGTCGCCAAAATGGGCGTCCGTAGTGCTTGCATAGTGATATCCCGAAAAGGCTGGTGTGAGGTTGACGGCGGGCAGGTCGATGCTCACGGGTTGGTAAAATGAAAGCGTCAGGTGTGGGCCTTCCAGTCTCTACGCCTGGGAACAGGTTCTCCGACAGTTGGTTGAGCCGTGCCGACGACCGAAAACCCCATACCGACGGCGCAACGTCTCCGCGTCGCTCTCCTGAAGGATGCGCGGCAACGGCTGTCGGCGACACCAGGCACCTGCCGGGCGTTGCAGCGATCTGCATCAGGGATTCGCTCGCGACCTTGAATACGGCGGTTTGAGTAACGCGTACCTGTCGACCCTGAGCCAACGCGTCGACCCCTGTCTTGCGGCCTTGATCACGACTCAGACCACATAGGCCGCCGAGTGCGCAGTCAGGCCATCCTGGCCTGACAGAATCAGGGCTGGGAGCCCTCACTTCGCCCGAGTCGTCGGCGACTGGCGCAACGGCACGATGATCAAGGCCGGTCCCGGTCGGCTATTCGGTTTCTCGATCAGCGGCGGTCGGGGCCATCCGAACCGACCGCGCAGCTTCCCTTGCAGCGTCCTCCTGTCGCGCGAGCGCCCCGAGCCATGCCCCGATCTCGTCAAGCCTAGGCAGGAGCGGTCCGTAGAGCACGGTGGTCGGCACGAACCCGACGCTTGAGCCCATGACCAAATCCTCGTGTCCGTCCCCGTCCAGGTCGGCGGCGGCAAGTCGGACCTTGTCCGGTCCGGGGCGCACGTAGACGAACCGCTCGGGAGGCTGCGAGCGATCGCTCCCCCAGCGGAGCACCACCAACCCGCGTTCACCGAAGGCCCAGAGGAGAAGGCTACCGTCCGATTCTCGGGTCAGCTCTGCGCTCTGGACACCGCGCTGGGCATCGTGCGCGAGGATCGGGAAACGACGCTCCGTAAAGCCCCCCTTGCCGTCGCTCAAAAGGAGCGTGGCGTCGGGTTTCTGCTCTCCGAGCAGAATGAGGTCGTCAAGGCCGTCGCCGTCGAAATCCACCGGGAGGACGACATGTAGGAACTGAGAACGATCGAACGACCAAATATCGTCGACACGAACCTTGTCCGGGCTGGCCGGACGGATCGCGACAAGTCGCCCTTCGCGCAGCACGCTGACGATCAGGGCGGGGGTTCCGCTGCCGTCCAGATCCGCGGCCGTCAATCCGGCAAGGCGAAGGTGGGACCGCTCCGACAGCTCGATGACATCCAAGCGCGCGGTGGCGGGGTCGGACGGGCGAAACCCTTGGTGAAGATGAAGCTGCGCACCGGTCTTGGGCACGACCGCCAAGGTGTTTCCCCATGAGGGCCAATCCACGAGGATCGACAGCTCAGGCGCCGGGGCGGGCACCTCGCCGATGAAGTCGGCCGCCGCGCCGCGGCTTGCCCGGTAGGTCCGAACCGCATTGGCGGTTTCGGCATTCAGGAGGATATAGCCCTGCCCCTCATCGTCCGTCATCACCAGGGTGCCGTTCGGGTGAAAACCCGGGTTCTTCAATGGGCCCGATGCCGAAAAGCTGCGATCCGTCTCCTGATAGAAGGACTCGATCCAACTCGAGACATGGGATGCGAGGGTCAGATCGAGGCGCCCGTCCCCATCCAGATCTGCGGCGCGGATATGATGGAGGGTGTGCGGAAAGTCGACCGACACGGCGTTCTCGGGCGCCGCAACCTCGTCCGCGGCGGACAACTCGTCGGCAGGCGGTGGAGGAGTGGGCTCGGAGCAGCCCGTCAATCCAAGCAGAACAAGAAGAATCCAGCCGAACGTTGGCCGGGAAGGGTTAAGCATGGTTCGCTCCTCGCAGTCCGGGGCAGTACCGTTCGATTGATGGGCGCCCCGCTCGCCCGGAAAGCTCGCGCGTGGACGACAAAGCCCGCCCGCGATATCTCTGGCTTGGGGACGATGACGATCTGGGGGTAAATCGGTCATTCGGGCGTGACGTTTACGCGCTGAGGACGCGATTCCAAGCGATTGCGGGCAATCAGCGAAACGAGAGTGGAGCGGAGTCTTTGGACCCGGCGTCGAGAGTGAACGCCGAGGACAGCCCGAACCATCAAAAAACCGGGGGGCAAGCCCCCC